>Ga0307508_10000025_pt1 | contig 174642 bp, 161 predicted proteins | sample 9_EM_MG_FD_203089 | JGI IMG/M metagenome (GOLD analysis project Ga0307508, IMG submission 203089) | Populus trichocarpa ectomycorrhiza microbial communities from riparian zone in the Pacific Northwest, United States - 9_EM | ecosystem: Host-associated > Plants > Roots > Unclassified | place...
AACCGCGAATTCAGCTCGCGGAGAGTCCCCCTCACCCGAAATTCGCTCTGCGAATTTCGACCTCTCCCCGCAAGCGGGGCGAGGTGGAGCAAGCGGCGCATCCCGATTCAATCAAAAGCCATCCTACTCTAGCGTGGCACCACGGCTGTCGCCTCGATCTCGACCCGTGCCGCCTTTTCGACGAGGCGCACGACCTGCAGGAGCGCCATGGCTGGATAATGCGTGCCGAAAATCTCGCGATAGATCTGGCCGAGCTCCCGCAAATTGCCCAGATATTCATCCATGTCGACGACATACCAGGTGAGACGAACGAGATGCTCTGGCCGCGCCTCGGCCTCGGCCAGAATCGCTGCGATGTTCGCGAGCGTTTGACGAACCTGGGCGACAAATCCTTCCGGCAGATGTTCCTCGCTGTCCCAGCCGATCACCCCGCCCGTCACCACAATGCGGCCGTCCGCAACCATGCCGTTGGCATAGCCTTTCGGCGTCGGCCAGCCGCTCGGCTGCAGGACCCGCACCGGCGCGGACGCCTCACCCTTCGCAACCGGCACGACCGCCAGCGTGGGCCCTTTCTGGGTGCTCACAAGCAATTCTCCGTCATTTCAGGAAACATTCATTCCGCGGCCATTCCGGCCGACCTCGCGCCGGCCCGCGCCATCTGCCGCAGCGCAAATCGCTGCAATTTGCCGGTTTCCGTCTTCGGCAATTGCGTCACAAATTCGATCGCACGCGGATATTTATAGGGTGCGATCTCGCGCTTGACGTGATCCTGCAAGGTGGTGACGAGCGCATCGTCACCCTCGATGCCGGCGGCGAGAACAATGTAGGCCTTCACGATCATGCCGCGCGCCTCGTCGGGGGCGCCGACGACGCCGCACTCGGCCACCGCCGGATGAATCAGCAGCGCGGTTTCGATCTCGGGGCCGGCGATGTTGTATCCGGATGAAACGATCATGTCGTCCGAACGGGCCACGAACGAGAAGCGGTCCTTCTCGTCGCGCACGAACGAATCACCGGTCAGATTCCAGCCGTCGCGCACGTAGTTCGACTGCCGTGAGTCCGCCAGATAGCGACAGCCGGTCGGCCCACGAACCGCAAGCTTGCCGACGGCGCCCTGCGGCAACTCATTCATGTCATCATCGACGATTTTTGCCTCGTAGCCGGAAATCGGGCGCCCCGTGCTGCCGGCGGCGGCGTCGCCGACCCGGTTGGTGATGAAGATATGCAGCAATTCCGTGCTGCCGATGCCATCGAGAATCGTCTTGCCGGTCTTGCGGGTCCAGTTCTCGAACACCGGCGCCGGCAAGGTTTCGCCGGCCGAAACCGCAAGGCGCAGCGACGACAGATCGGCGCCCTTGTCCATCGCCGCCATCATCGCCCGATACGCGGTCGGCGAGGTGAAGCAGATCGTGGCCTTGTAGGTTTCGATGATCTTGACCATCTCGGGCGGCGCCGCGTTTTCCAGCAGCGTCGCGGTGGCGCCGAACCGCAAGGGAAAGATCGCAAGACCCCCAAGTCCGAAGGTAAAGGCGAGCGGCGGGGAGCCAACGAAGACATCGTCCGGAGTGACGGTAAGGACTTCCCGCGCATAGCCGTCCGCGATGATCATGAGATCGCGATGGAAATGCATCGTCGCTTTCGGTTCGCCTGTGGTACCCGAGGTAAACCCGAGCAGGGCGACATCGTCGCGGCCGGTTTTCACCGCATCAAACCGAACCGGCTTGCTCAGCGCCACACGATCGAGCTCGGCGTCATGGTTCGACGTGCCGTCAAAATTCACGACCTGCTTGAGAAAGCGGCTGGTCTTTGCACACGCAACCAGTTCGTCGGCGATGCGGCTGTCGGTCAGCGCCAGCGCAATCTCGGCCTTGTCGACGATCTTGGTCAACTCGCCGGCACGCAGCATCGGCATGGTGTTGACCACGACCGCGCCGGCCTTGGTCGCCGCAAGCCAGGCGGCAACCAAGGCCGGATTGTTGCCTGAGCGTATCAGGACCCGGTTGCCGGGCTTGACGCCGTAATTCTCCACCAATGCATGCGCCAAGCGGTTGGACCAATCCGTCAACTCCTTGTAGGTGCGCTGGCGACCGTTGCCGATCAGCGCGACATGATCGCCGAACCCCTTCTCGACGTTACGGTCGGTCAGTTCGACCGCAGCGTTGAGATATTCGGGATATTGAAACTCCGACCGGTCGAGCAGCAGTTCCGGCCATTGCTCGAACGGCGGAAGATTTCGCCGCGCAAAATCATCGACGTGACCCGATGGGCCAAGGTTCTGAGTTTTACCTGACATGTCCATCGCCCCTCGTTTTCGGGATGAAAGGTTCGATATCTGGGACGCCCGGCAGCGTGATCCGGAAATCATTTTATACTTAAAGCAATTTCGCGCAATGCCGGAATTGAGGGTCATCGCAGGGATTTTGCCGGCCCCTGGCGGCGGCGTGTGCCGGAACGGAGCCTGGTCCAATCGGACGCGATCTACGTCAGCCGCCGTTCGACTTCCGGCGACTTGCGGCCCCTTGTGCCGATCCCTTGGTCTTGGCCAGCAGGCGCATCAACTCGCGAACATCCTTGGGCGTCAGCTCCGAAAACATGTCCGCGATCCAGCTCTCGTGTTCGGCAGCCATCCTGCGAAACTCGGTGCGGCCAGCCTTGGTCAAGCGGATGACCTGAACGCGGCGATCGGACTCGGAGGTACGGCGGTCGAGATGACCGGATACCACGAGGCGTTCGACGAGGCCGGTGACGTTGCCGTTCGAGACCATCATCCGCTTCGAGACATCCGACAGCGTCATCCCGTCCGGCGCCTTGTCGAGCTGGGCCATCAGATCGAAGCGCGGCAGCGTGACACCGAAGCGCCCGCGCAGCCGGCTGCGCACCTCGCCCTCGATCAGGGTCGTGCAGGTCAGCAGGCGAAGCCACAACCGAAGTTCGTCGGCGTGATCATCCGGAAGTTCGACGGCCTTGGTCTCGGAATCCAGGATCATTCTGCAATCCTACCTGCCCGACGCATCTGACTGCGCATCGCGCGACTCTCGAATAATCTCGCCACCACAGCAAGTCAAAGCGCGTCTTCATTCAGCCGCATCACCGAAATTCTTTAGGCTTCAAGCAATTGGCGCGCGGCTTGCATGTTTTTCCGGTACGTTCAATCACGCCGGCCGCGTTGCTTGCGGCGATAGCCTTCATCAGAATAAGCTCCGGACCGGGCGCCGGAGTTGGTATAGCGCGGTCCCGGCTTCGCGACAGCCGACGATCGAGGGGGAGAAGTCATGAAACAGCAGCTGAAGTTGGCCGGATTGGCGGTCTTGGTTAGCCTCGCCACCGGCCAGGCGGTGGCCCAGGACAAGATCAAGATCGGCATGATCGTGACCCTGTCGGGACCCGCGGCAGCGCTCGGCCAGCAGGTGCGCGACGGCTTCACCCTGGCGATCAAGGATCTCGGCAACAAGATGAGCGGCCGGGACGTCGAAGTGACTGTTGTCGATGACGAACTGAAGCCGGATGCCGCCGTCACCAAGGTGAAAGGCCTACTCGAGCGCGACAAGGTCGATTTCGTGGTCGGGCCGATCTTCTCCAACATCCTGCAGGCCATTCACAGGCCGGTCGTCGAGTCCAAGACCTTCCTGGTCAGTCCCAACGCCGGCCCGTCGAGCTATGCCGGCAAGGAATGCAGCCCGTTTTTCTATGTGACCTCGTATCAGAACGACCAGGTCCACGAGATCCTCGGCAAGGTCGCGCAGGATCGCGGCTACAAGCGGGTCTATCTCCTGGTTCCGAATTATCAGGCCGGACGTGATTCCGCCGCCGGCTTCAAACTCGACTACAAGGGCGAAATCGTCGAGGAATCCTACATGCCGCTCGGCACGTTGGACTTCCAGCCCGAGCTTTCCAAGATCTCCTCGCTCAAGCCGGATGCCGTGTTCACGTTCATGCCGGGTGGCATGGGCGTCAATCTCGTGAAGCAGTACAGGCAAGCGGGTCTCGCCGACAGCATTCCCGTGCTCTCCGCCTTCACCGTCGATGAATCGACCCTTCCGGCGCAGCAGGACGCGGCGATCGGCATGTTCGGTGGCGCCAACTGGGCGCCCAACCTCGACAATCCCCAGAACAAGAAGTTCGTGACAAGCTATGAGGCCGCCTATAACGGCGTTCCCGGCACCTATGCGATGCAGGCCTATGACGCGGCCCTGCTGATCGACAGCGCGGTGAAGGCCGTGAAGGGCGACCTCACCGACAAGGATGCCGTGGCGGCCGCGCTGAAGAAGGCGGATTTTGTCTCGCTGCGCGGCGGCTTCAAGTTCAACAGCAACGGCTATCCGATCCAGGACTTCTATTTGACCAAGGTCGCCAAGCGTGCGGATGGCAAATTCCAGACCGAGATCGTTCAGAAAGTGTTCGAAAACTACGGTGACCGGTACGCCAAGGACTGTGCACCGGGTAAATAATAGAAGAGAGGAAACATGGTCGCGAAAACAGAGATCGCCGGCATCACGCGGGCCAACGAGGGCATTCAGGGCATCTCCTGGAACATCCTCGGCCAGACCTACGTGCCGAAGAACCGCACCGAAAACTGCTTCTCATGGCACGCCACGTTCCCGCCCGGCACCTTCGTACCGCCGCACATCCACCCCGACCAGGACGAGTACCTCTATATCCTGGAGGGCCGTCTCGACTTCTTTCTGGATGGGGCCGAGGAGTTCGCAACGCCCGGAGACACCGTCCGCCTGCCGATGGGCAAGCCGCACGGCATCTTCAACAAGTCGCAACAACTTGCGAAAACACTGTTCTGGGTGTCACCCACGCGACGGCTCTATGATCTGTTCTGGGCCATCCACAATATGAAGCAGCAGAACCCGGACGAAGTGGTGAAGCTCGCCGCCGAGCACAACGTCCACTTCCTGCCGCCGCCGCCGGCTTAAGCGGGCTGGGACTGCCGCGACACCACGCGCGCGGCAAAGCCTGCGCGTGCCGCATAGCCTCGAACGATTGCCTCCCGCGCCTCGTAGTTCAGAATGGTGTCGACGTCGGTAAAACCCTGCGGCGCCAGTTGCTCGACCGCATCGATGACGCCCTCGGGGCCGCCGCGCCGGTTCGCAGCAACGATATCGGCCGTCATCGGCAGACGCTGACGCTCATAGGCGACCAGGGCCTGACGCGGATGCTCGGCGCGCGCCAGCGCGTCCGCAAGACACCTGGCGTCGAGGACCGCCTGCGACGCGCCGTTCGACCCCACCGGATACATCGGATGCGCGGCGTCGCCGAGCAGCGTCACCCGCCCGCTCGACCAATACGGCAGCGGATCGCGGTCGCAGCAGGGGTATTCCCAGAACTCCGGCGTGGCCTTGACGAGGCTCGCGAAATCGACCTGAGGGATCGCGAAACCCGCCACATGCGGCATCAACTCTTCCGGTTTGCCGAGCCGCGACCAGTCCTCCCGGCGCGGCGGCGGCGCGCCGCCGTCACCCACCTTCACCAGCACCGCCCAGTTGGTCAGCCGGCTCGCCGGGCTCGACCCCTCGGCGATCGGATAGACCACCGCCTTGGCGTTGAGCCCGCCCGCGATGATCATGGACTGCCCGGTCAGAAAGACCGGCCAATCGGCCGCACCGCGCCACAGCATCAACCCGTTCCAGCACGGCGGACCTTCGTCGGGAAACAGCGTCTGCCGCACCTTGGAATGAATGCCATCGGCACCGATCAGAATGTCGCCGCGCACCGTGTGGGCATGGGCGCCGCTGCGGTCGAAGAAATAGGCCGTCACGCCGCCTTCGTCCTGGGTGAAGGCACCAAGCCGGCAGCCGGTGTGGACGGCTTCAGTGCCGAGCCGCTCGATCACGGCCTGATGGATGACGCCCTGCAGCCGGCCCCTATGGATTGAAAATTGCGGCACCTCGTGACCGGCATCGAGCCCGCGCTTTTCGTGCCAGACTTGCTGGCCGTGGCGCGTCAGGTAGAACAGCTGATCGGTACGGATGGCGACGTCATCGAGGCGATCGAGCAGGCCGATCCCGGCAAGCTCGCGGATCGCATGCGGCAGAGTGTTGATGCCGACGCCAAGTTCGCGGATGCTGTCGGACTGTTCGAACAATTCGCAATCGATGCCGCGGGCCCGCAGCATCAGCGCGGTGGTCAGGCCTCCGACACCACCCCCGACGATAATGACCTTCATCGCCCGCCTCCAACTATGACCAAGCGCTCCCTGAGGAAGCACAAGGTCGCATAGCCTGTCACTCCGCCGCAAGCGGCTTGCTGGCCTCCTCCTTCAGCTCCGCCCGGGTCTTCGGCTTAGCCTTAATTTTCAGGTCCTCGAAATCCTGCCGGTCGCGGACGCTGTTGCGGAAAATCTGCTCCTTGCCCGGCAGATATTGCGGCGGACAGAACATTCTCTCGGCCCCGTACCAGGCCGCGGCCTTCATCGTAAACGCGGGGTCGACCAGATGCGGGCGGCCAAGCGCCACAAGATCGGCACGGCCGGCGGCGAGGATGGTATTGACCTGATCCGATGTCGTGATGTTGCCGACGCACATGGTGGCAACCCGGGCCTCGTTGCGCACCTGGTCGGAAAACGGGGTCTGGAACATGCGGCCATAGACCGGCTGCGCGTCGCGCACGGTCTGGCCGGTCGAGACATCCACCAGATCGACGCCGGCTTCGGCAAAGCTGCGGGCGATCAGAACGGCGTCGTCCCCGGTGATCCCGCCCTCGGCCCAATCGGTTGCGGAAATGCGGACCGACATCGGCTTGTGCGCGGGCCAGACGGCTCGCAACGCCTCGAACACTTCGAGCGGAAAACGCAGACGCCCCTCGAGCGAGCCGCCATACCCATCGCTACGGTTGTTGGTCAGCGGCGAGATGAAGCTCGCGAGCAGATAGCCGTGGGCGCAGTGCAGTTCCAGCATATCGAAGCCGCAGCGCTCGCCGCGCTCGGCTGTCGCAACGAAGGCCGCCTTGACGGCGTCCATCGCAGCACGGTCCATCTCGCGCGGCACCTGGCTGTCGGGAAAATAGGGTAGCGGCGAGGCGGAGATGACATCCCAGCCGCCCTGGTCCAGCGGACGGTCCATCCCGTCCCACATCAATTTGGTCGCGCCCTTGCGCCCGGCGTGGCCGATCTGCAGGGCAATTTTGGTGGCCGAATTGGCGTGCACGAAATCGACGATGCGGCGCCAACTGGTTTCCTGCTCGTCGTTCCACAGGCCGGTACAGCCGGGCGTGATGCGGGCATCGGGACCGACACAGGTCATCTCGGTGAACATCAGGCCGGCGCCGCCGATCGCGCGCGAGCCGTAATGCACCAGGTGGAAATCGCCGGGCACGCCGTCCTTGGCCGAATACATGCACATCGGCGACACGACGGCACGGTTCTCAAGCTTCATCTCGCGCAGACGGAACGGCTGGAACATCGGAGTGGCCGGCTTCTCGACATCGACGTGGAGCCCGAGCTTGCGAACCTGGCGGGCAAAGGCCTTGTCGACCTTGGTGACGAAACCGGGCGCCCGCAAAGTCAGGTTGTCGTAGGTGATCGCCTTCGACCGCGTCATCACGCCGAAGGCGAACTGCACGGGATCGAACTCCCAGAACCGGTCGACGTGCTCGAACCAGACCAGCGAGACGTCGGCGGCGTGCTGGGTCTTCTCGACCTCCTCACGGCGTCCCTCCTCGTAGTGCTTCAACGCGGCGGTGAGGGTCGGCGCGCTTTGCATGGCCTCAGCCAGCGCAATCGCATCCTCCATCGCAAGCTTGGTGCCGGAGCCGATCGAGAAATGTGCGCTCGCCTTGGCGTCGCCGAGCAGCACCATGTTGTCCTTGACCCAGCGCTTGTTGCGGATCATCGGAAAATTGCGCCACATCGAACGATTGGTCAAAAGCGGATGACCATCGAGGAACCAGCCGAAAATCTCCCCCATGCGGTCGGCGGACTGCTTCTCGTCGAGCCCCTCGAGGCCAGCCCGCGCAAAGGTCGCGGGATCGGTCTCGAAGATCCAGGTCGAACGCCCCGCTTCATACTGGTAGGCGTGGGCGATGAACGGCCCCCATTCGGTTTCCTGGAAGATGAAGGTGAAGGCGTCGAGCGGCTTGGTCGACCCCATCCAGGCGAACTTGTTGGAGCGCAGATCGATCTCAGGCTGGAAATGATCGACATATTTTTCCCGGAAGCGGCTGTTGACGCCGTCGGCGACAATGACGAGATCCGCGTCGGCGAAGCGCCCCTCGTCCTCGATGTCGGCCTCGAACCGCAGGGCGACGCCGAGTTCGCGGGCCCGCTCCTGCAGGATCATCAGCAATGTGCGACGCGAGCAGCCGCAGAAGCCGTTGCCGCCGACCCTGTGCACCGTGCCGCGGAAATGCACGGCGATATCGTCCCAATAGGCGAACTCCTGGGTGATGCGGCGGTAGCTCGGCGGATCGTACTTCTCGAAATTGTCGAGGGTGGCGTCGGAGAACACCACGCCAAAGCCGAACGTGTCGTCCGGGCGATTGCGCTCGTAGACCGTGATCTCGGCCTGGGGCCGCTGCTTCCTGAGCAGAATCGCAGCGTAAAGACCTGCCGGTCCACCACCGATAATCGCAATCTTCATAACCGGGCCTCCGGCGCTCGTGGAGTGGAAACCGAAATTATTTTAAACCTAAAATAATTTCTGACAAGCCCCCGCTGACGCCGAAGTCGCTCAATTGCCCTGAAAGACCGGCTTGGCCTTGTTTGAGAAGGCCTCGAAGGCCCGGGCAAAATCGGCGGTGGTCATGCAAAGCGCCTGCGCGACCGCCTCGGCCTCGATCGCCTCCTCCACCGACATCGCCCATTCCATCGCCAGCATCCGCTTGGTCATGGTATTGGCGAAGGTCGGCCCTTCAGCCACCTGCCGGGCCAGGGTTTGCGCCTGCGTCAGGACCTGCTCTGGCGCAACGATCCGGCTGAAGAAACCCCATCGCTCGCCCTCCTCCGCACTCATGAAGCGGCCGGTATAGAGCAATTCCGAGGCGCGCGACTGGCCGATGATCCGCGGCAGGATGGCACAGGCGCCCATGTCGCAGCCGGCGAGCCCGACCTTGTTGAAGAGGAAGGCGACCTTGGCGCCGGTGGCGGCCAGCCGCATATCGGAGGCCATGGCGACAATGGCGCCGGCACCGGCGCAGATGCCCTCGACCGCCGCCACGATCGGCTGCGGGCAGGCGCGCATTGCCTTGACGAGATCGCCGGTCATGCGGGTGAAGGCGGTCAGGCCCTTGGTATCCATTTTCACCAGCGGTCCGATGATCTCGAACACATCGCCGCCGGAGGAAAAATTGCCGCCCGCGCCGGTCACGACGATGGTCTTGACCGCGTCATCGAAGGCGCAGGCGCGGAAGAAATCGGTCAGCTCGCGGTAACTCTCGAAGGTCAGCGGGTTCTTACGCTCGGGGCGGTTCAAGGTCACGGTGGCCACGCCATCCGCAACCGCCAGCAGGAAATGCGTCGGCGCATACTGCGATAGGGGCAGCGTGACGGGATTGGCTGGTCGGCTCATGGGATCTCCCTTGTCGATGTTGTCATTGCGAGGCGCGCGGATCTCTTGGGCGTCTAAACCTCGCCGCCGGCGACCGCAATGGCCTGGCCGGTGATTGCGCCGGCCCCCTCACCGCACAGCCAGAGCACGGTATTGGCAACCTCGGCCGGGGTCACGAGCCGGCCTTGCGGGTTATGGCGCGACAGTTCCGCAACCGCCTGCTCACGGCTGCGTCCGGTCTTTCTCATGATCGTCTCGATGCTGCCGGCGACGAGATCCGTGTCCGTGAAGCCGGGACACACCGCATTCACCGTGATGGGTGTGCTCGCCAATTCCAGCGCCAGCGAACGTACGAGCCCAATGACGGCATGTTTCGCGGCGCTGTAGGCGCTAACATAGGCATAGCCTTTGAGGCCCGCGGTCGAGGCGATCGCAACGATACGGCCCGAGGGCCGGTCTTTCAGCGATGGCAGCACGGCATGAATGGCATGGACCACGCCCATGAAGTTGACGTCCATCATGCGCGCGAACAGCGCGGCGTCGGATTTCATGAAGGGGGCGGATTCGGCGATGCCGGCATTCGCGACCAGAATGTCGATCGGCTGCCGCGCGGAAGCCTTGGCGATGGCCGCACTCAAGGCAGCCTGATCCGCAACGTCGGCGACATCGGCAAAATGCGCGGCCCCAGCCAAAACGGCGTCATCCAGTGTCTGCCGATGACGACCGAGCACCGTGACGGTGGCCCCCGCCCGCACCAGCGCCGCAGCAATCTCGCGACCGATGCCACGGCCGCCACCCGTGACCAGCGCATGCGCGGAACGCGGCAATCCGGACATGCGCAGGGCTCTCCCGAATGATGCTTGTTCGATAGGGTCGCTCAGCATATATTTTAGACTTAAAGCTTTTGCAAGAAACTCGGCGCTGCCGGACCGGGGCCTGCCTTGCTTGATCCCGCTATCGGGTCCGCCTAAGCGTGTCCGAGGGGTTCTCGCCGAATTTGGCGCGATAGGCGCTGGCCATCCGGCTCAGATGCGCGAAGCCAAGATCGAATGCGATGTCGGTAATCCGCTCGCCCGGCCCGGTATTCGATAATCTCGTATGCAGCTGCTCCAGGCGAATGTCGAGAAGAGCGGTCGAGATCGATACGCCGAAATGTCGCTTGAAGCCCAATTGCAGCGACCTGATTCCGACGCCGGAAACCTGGGCCAACCTCTGCAGATCGAGCGGCTCCGCAGCATGCGCCTCGAGACTTTCCCACGCGCGCTTGAACACGGCCGGTAACGGCGCGCGGCGCGACGTCGAACGATGGATCGCCGCGCTGAGATTGTGCCGCTGGCCCGTCAAAAGAAGTCCAACGATGGACTCACGCAAGGTCGCGGCCAAGACCGGCGACAAACGCGAAGCCGGACCGCCGTGTTCGGCGAGGTCGATGAGATATTCGATCTGGGACCTCAGCGCGCGTCCGAACGGCGTGTCGAGGTCGACATGCGGTTCGAATTCGACGGCGCCCGCTGCAGTATCGGCCAGCGTGGCGGCCCGGTTTTCGACCTGCTGTCGATCCACAAGAAGGATGAGCTGCGCGCAATGGTCCTGCCAGACCATCCGGGTCGGCAGCGTCGGCGACAGCAGCGAGGCTACCGCATCCGGCCCCGCCTCGACCTCGCGTCCGCCCGTTCTGACCAACGCCCGGCCGCGGATCGGCACTTGCAGAAGAAAGAAGCGATCGAGGCAACCCGGGTCAATCGACACGGATCCCCCGTAGGCCACGTAGTTGACCGAAAAACCGTCGAAGCCCGCGCAGTTGTGCTGCGCGTGGAAATCGGGCCAGGAATGCTGCAGGGGGTCCAGCGTGTGCGGGCAGAATATTCGTCCGATCTCTTCGGCCGCCTCGTCAACGTCGGTGGTGCGCACACGCGCATACGCCGCCAGCCTTGCGCCGGCGGGGCCGAACTCCGAGACAGCTGCGCCCGACGCCATGGTCCGACCGCCTGAATTATTTGAAGCCTATAATATCTACCCGGAGACGTTTGCAAAGTCGTTTCCGCGACCTATTTTCAGCTGTTTCTGCCTATTGCATGTGCGAACGACCGTTGCCTTCGGGCTGGTGCCAACGCGAAGCGATGATCCGCAACCCCGGCTTTCCTTCGTCAGGCGGACAGCGGATTCGTTCAGCGGCTAGACGGACGCCGAATGACGCCGCAACATGGAGGCGCTGCGAGACAACACGACAGGGATCACCGCCATGGCAGACCTCGATAAAGGCATTACCCGGAACGGCGAAGGGTTTTCAGGGAAGACCTGGAACATCCTCGGCCAGATCTATTTTCCAAAAGCCGTATCTGACTCCACCTTCGCCTTCGAGGCCAACAGTGCTCCGGGGCAATTCGTTCCAGTCCACATCCATCCGACGCAGGATGAGTTCATCCTCGTGCAGGAAGGCACGCTGGACCTCAAGCTCGACGGCGTCTGGGTCCAGGCGAAGGCCGGGGACCTCGTGCGCATGCCGCGCGGCATTCCGCACGGCTATTTCAACAAATCCGACAAACCCGTCCGTGCGCTGTTCTGGGTGTCGCCTGCTCGCAAGCTGGAGGCGCTTTTCAATCACCTGCATGGACTGACTGATGTCGCCGAGGTGGTTCGTCTCTCGGCCGAGCACGAGGTGAATTTTCTGCCGGAAGACGCCAACGCCTGACGTCCCAAGTTCAGGTAGGCTAGGAACACGCAACGCATCGGGCCGCGCCTTCTTGCGAAGGCCCGCGAAATTCACGGGCGCGCGTATTCGACGCGGCTGTCGTTGTTGCGCGCCCCTCATTCGTTTCATCGCATTCGAACGAAGGGGCTGATCGATGGTCAAGCAAAAGAATGTTTGCGTCATAGGTGCAGGCGTTTCCGGCCTCGTCGCCGCAAAGACATTTAGTGCGCGCGGGCACAAGGTGACGATCCTTGAACGCAGCGGAGATCTCGGAGGGGTCTGGGAGCCGGCGCGATCCTACCCCGACGTCCAGACCCAAAGCCCGAAGGATCTCTACCGCTATACCGACAAGCCGATGCCGGACTCGTATCCGGAATGGCCGAAAGGGCCTCAGGTTCACGCCTATCTGGCCGACTATGCGAGGGAGCATGATCTGTTGCAGCGGATGCGCTTCAACACAGCTGTGGTCGGTATGGCAAGGCGAAATTCGGGATTGTCGGGCTGGACCCTCGACATCAAGCAGCCGGATGGCAGCGTCGCGCACGAGGACTATGACTTTGTCGCCGTATGCACCGGCCAATTCAACGAACCCCGGACGATCAACCATCCCGGCGCTGAAACCTTCAAGGCAGCCGGTGGCGAAATCCTGCACTCGACAGAGTATACGGACCCCTCCATTGTCAGGGGCAAGAAAGTCGTCGTCCTCGGCGGCTCGAAATCCGCAACCGATATCGCGGTCAACGCCGTGAATGCCGGCGCCAGCGCCGTGACGTTGGTTTATCACGAGCCAGTCTGGCGAATACCCTACTTCATCGGCGGGCTGATCAACTTCAAGCGCATTCTCTACATCCGCGCCCAGGAAGAAATGTTCCGAAGCTGGGGCATGAGCGCCGCATCCCGCTTGGCCCACGCCATCGCCGAACCGTTCGTTTGGGCGAACTGGCGCGGACTCGAAAGCCTGCTCAAATTGCAGTTGAAGCTGAAGGCTTGCAATATGGTCCCGGAACGGCGGATCGAGGACGGCGTCAACTGCTCGGTGCCGATCGCAACGCCCGACTTCTTTCCTATGGTGGCCGATGGCCGGATCAAGGCCATTCGCGGCACGTTCGACCACTACGACGGCAAGACAATCGTCATGACCGGAGGCGAGCGCGTCGCGGCCGATATTGCCATTCTCGCCATCGGATTCAAGCTCGGGGTTCCCTTTCTCCCGGACGCCTACCGCAACAAGCTCGTGGAAGGGGACGGCCAGTATCGGCTGTATCGCTTGATTGCCAATCCCGATCTCCCGGACATGGGTTTCGTCGGCTTCAACTCCAGCTTCTGTACGGTGCTGTGCGCCGAGATGGCGGCGAACTGGCTGGTGCGCTACTGCGATGGCCAATTGGCGAGAATGCCGACCGCTGCCGAAATGCACGAAAACATCGAGATGATGCTCCACTTCAAGCGGGTCGAGCGACCGGCGGCCGGCGTCTATGGCGGACTCTGCGTCGCGCCCTTTCACTTCAAACATTTCGACGAACTCCTGGCCGATATCGGCGCCAGGATCTCTCGGCGCGGCGCGCTGGCCGAGAAATTCACGCCGCCCGATGCCGACGCGTATGGGCGTTTCCTGGCCTCCGCTCCGGACTACAGGGTCGAGACGGCGTAGATCGTGGATCCGGTCTGCGCGCCGGAATTGTTTTAAACATGGAATATCTCTTTCCATCGCGCGCGGCGCTGTTAGCATTGCCTCCATCAGCAATGATCGGAGGCCCGCGTGTCCGTATCGGCAGCGATGAAGACCGGCGACGGCCGTTTCAGCTACGAGGCTGCCGGCGCCCCCACTTCGCCACCCCTGATATTCCTGCACGGAATTGGCGGAGCGGCAGCGGCCTGGCGCGGCCAGATCGACGCCTTCAGCGATCGCTATCGCGCGGTCGCGTGGGACATGCCGGGCTATGGCGGATCGGCGCCGCTTGCGGAGGTCAGCATCGCGACGCTTGCGCATGCATTGCAGGAATTTCTGCAGGGGATCGGGGCGAAAATACCCATTCTCGTCGGGCATTCGATCGGCGGTATGATTGTGCAACAATGGCTCACGAAACATCCCGTTGCAGCGCGCGCCGTTGTGCTGGCGCAGACCAGTCCGGCTTTCGGCAAGACCGACGGCGACTGGCAGAAATCCTTCATCGAGGCGCGCCTCGGGCCGCTCGACCGCGGCGAGACAATGGCATCATTGGCGCCGACCCTGGTCAGGGGTCTCGTCGGTGATGCCTGTGACACGGCCGGCATGGAAGTCGCGCGCAGTTGCATGGCCAGTGTTCCCGAAGCCAGCTACCGCGCCAGCATGTTGGCGCTCTTGGGCTTCGATCAGCGTCATGCGCTGCGGGCTATCAAGGTCCCGACGCTGGTGCTATCCGGCTCCAAGGACAAGAACGCCCCGGCTCCGATGATGGCGAAGATGGCGAGCTACATTCCCTCCGCACAGTATGTCGAGCTTGAAGGAGTCGGTCATCTCGTCAATCTGGAGCGGCCGGGTGCCTTCAATGCCGCCCTGGATCAATTCCTCAAGGCTACCGCGAACAAACCACAGGTGACGGCCTAGATGACAGTTCAGGTCAGCAAGACTGTAGCCGCGATCGGCAAGATCGATGCGCCGATCTTCGATCCCCAGGCGTTCCGCCTGAACGGCGAACAGACCGCGATCATCACGCTGGCACGCGAACTCGGCCAGACTGCGCTCGCTGGCCGCGCTGCGAGCTTCGACCGCGATGCGACATTTCCGACCGAGAATTTCCGGGACATGCATCGCGCGGGCCTGCTCGGCATCTCGATTCCAAAAAAGCACGGCGGTCTTGGCGCTGGCTACCAGACGTACGCGCTGGCCGCGTCCGAGATCGGCCGCTATTGCGGCGCGACCGCGCTGACCTGGAACATGCACGTCTGTTCAACGCTGTGGTCGGGTCCGCTGGCCGACGATCTCGACATGGACGCCGAGATGCGAACTGAGCATGAACGCAGGCGCGCTGTTCACTACAAGCGCATCGTCGAAGACGGTGCGATCTACTCGCAACCGTTTTCGGAGGGCGGCGCTGCCGCAGCCGGCGGCGTCGCGTTCGGCACCGAGGCAAGGCCGGTCGAGGGCGGCTGGATCGTCAACGGCAAGAAGATCTTTGCGTCGCTTGCCGGACACGCTGACTATTACGGCGTGCTTTGTACCGAAACGGCGGAAGGCGAAAAGGCCTCGCGGCGGAACACGCTTTACCTCGCAATACCAGCAAACAGCGGCGGCGTGTCCGTCGTCGGCGACTGGGATCCGCTCGGCATGCGTGCCACGGTCTCCCGGACCCTGCTGTTCAAAGACGTGTTCGTGCCGGAAGATGCGGCGCTGATGCCGCGCGGCGTCTATTTCCAGGCTGCGATGCGCTGGCCGCACATGTTCCTGACTCTGTCGCCGACCTATATGGGCCTGGCCCAGGCCGCCTACGATTTCACCGTGCGGTACCTTCGCGGCGAGGTGCCGGGAACGCCGCCCGTCAAGCGGCGGATGTACCCGACCAAGCAGATTGCGGTGGCGCAGATGCAGATCAAGCTCGAGCAGATCAAGGCGATCTGGTTCCAGGCGATCACCGAAGCCTGTGCCAACCCAAGCAAGGAACAGGTCTTGCGCGCCTATGCCGCGCAATATTCCGTCATGGAGGGTGCCAACGAACTCGCGACCTTGGCGATCCGCACCTGCGGCGGTCAATCCATGCTGAAATCCCTGCCGCTGGAGCGGATCTATCGCGACAGCCGCTGCGGTTCGCTGATGCTGCCCTGGACCGCGGAACTTTGCCTTGACCGCATCGGCCGCGAAGCCCTGTATGAGACCGGCGAAACGGACGATTGACGGTGGATCTCTGCAGTCTGATCGAACGTAACGCCGCCTTCGCGCCGGAGAAGGCCGCGATCATCTTCAAAGGCGAGATCCTGAGCTACGCGGCCTTCGATGCCCGCATTGCGCAGACGGCGCGTGCGCTGAAGGCCGAACTCGGGGTCGGGCGCGGCGACCGAGTCGCAATCCTCAGTCTGAACTGCCCGGACTATCTCGTGCTGCTCTACGCCTGCGCGCGGCTCGGGGCGTTATTGGTGCCGCTGAACTGGCGTCTCGCCGTGGCCGAACAGCTCTTCATCCTGTCCGATGCCGCAGCCAAGGTGCTGGTGCTGGAGCAGGCATTTGCGGGAGTTCTCCCGACGCTCGAACAGACGCTCCCGGACACGACCGCGATCGGGTTGGATTTCTCGCCCACACGGGGAATTGCTTTCGAAGCCCTGTTGACACGAGGCCGCGGCGACGGCCGTAACCCGCATGCTGACCTCTCCTGCCCGCTCCTGATCGTCTACACCTCCGGGACGACCGGGCGTCCCAAGGGTGCGGTGTTGCGGCAGGAAGCGCTGCTGTGGAACGGCGTGATGAGCCAGCACATGCACGGCCTCACGTCGGAGGATCATGTCCTCACCGTATTGCCTTTCTTCCATGTCGGCGGCCTCAACATTCAAACGACGCCCGCACTGCACCACGGCGCAACGGTCACCATCCATGAGCGCTTTACACCCGATGCGACCCTCAACGCGTTTGCCCGAGAAGAACCCACGCTGACGGTGCTGGTGCCTGCGACGATCCAGGCCGTGACCGATCATCCGGCATGGGCGTCAACCGATCTCTCGTCGCTGAGGGCGGTTTCGACCGGCTCGACCATCGTGCCGCCGCATCTGATCGAACGTTTCGTCGCCCGAGGCGTTCCGGTGCTGCAGGTTTACGGCTCGACAGAAACCTGCCCTATCGCGGTCTATACCCGTATTGGCGGCGACCGCGCGCGCGAGGGCTCGACCGGCTTGCCCGGGTTATGTTGCGAGGCCGCCATCATCGACGACGCTGGACGCGAGATGCCGGCGGGGACGCCGGGTGAGATCGCGATACGGGGCCCGAACGTATTCTACGAATATTGGGGCAATGAGATTGCGACACGCGAGGCGCTGCATGATGGCTGGTATCGCACCGGCGACATCGGCCTGCGCGACGCCGACGGCTATTTCTGGGTCCATGACCGCAAGAAGAACCTGATCATTTCAGGCGGTGAGAACATCTATCCCGCGGAGGTCGAACGCGTGCTGCTGGAGCATCCCGATGTGAGCGAATGCGGCGTGATCGGCCGGCCCGATCCGCGCTGGGATGAGGTGCCCGTCGCGTATGTAATCAGACGCAAAGGCAGCCAGATCGAGGCGGAGGACCTTAAAGCGCATCTGCAGGAGCAACTCGCGCGGTTCAAAATCCCGCGGGAATTTGTCTTCGTGGAGGATATGCCAAGAACGGCGCTCGGTAAGGTCCAGCACTTCATGCTGAAGCGCTGGGATGCAACCGCGCAGGGGGATGCGACGTGAAAATTGCGGTGCTCGGCGGCGGTAACGGTTCGTTCGCAGCGGCGGGCGATTTTGCGTTACAGGGTCATGACGTGAGATTGTGGCGCCGCGACGCTGATATGGTCGAGGCGCATCGTGCCGCGGGCGCTCGCATTGTCGTCAAGGACGTCAACGGCCGCCACGATGTTCAGCTTTCGCTGGTCACCACTGACATCGGCGCGGCCGTCGCTGGTACCGAGCTCATCTTGTGTCCGGCACCGGCTTTCGCGCAAACGGATATCGCACGGCAACTCGCGCCGCATCTGGGCGACGCCCAGGTGGTATTTCTGCCGCCGGCGACGTTTGGCTCGATGATCTTCGCCTCCGCCATGCGCGACGCCGGAAACCGCGCCGAGGTCGCCTTCGCCGAGACCGGCACGCTGCCCTGGTTGACGCGCAAGCACGGACCGTTCGAAGTTGCCATCACCATCCGTGCCAAGCGATTGCCGGTCGGCGTGTTTCCGCTTGATATGGCCGATCACGCGCTCGACATCATCGGCAAGGCGTTTCCGGGGGTCGTCGAACCCTGCGGCGATGCACTGTCGGGCGCGCTGATGAATGCCGGACCGATCATCCACCCGCCCCTGATCGTGATGAACGCCGGACCGATCGAGCATTTCGAGCGCTGGGACATCCACAAGGAAGGGACGCAGGCCTCTATCCGCCGCGTCACCGACGCGCTCGACGCTGAGCGCATCGCGGTGCGCGAGGCGCTCGGCTATGGTGGCCCGCATTTCCCGCTCGCCCATCATTATGCGCGCGAGGGCGAGATCTGGATGTATGGCCGCGGCTCGCACGACCGGCTGACCGATTCCGGCGACTGGCGCGAGCGGCTGGTTTTGACCGAGCACCGCTATATGCACGAGGATCTGCGGCTTGGCCTCTCCTTCCTGGTCTCGGTCGCCACGCTGGCTGGCGTCGCGACGCCGCTCGCGCGATCATTTCTCGCGATCGGCGGCGCAGTCTGCGGCGAGGACTTCTTGACGGGTGGACGGACCCTGGAAAGTCTTGGTTTTGGCCAGCTTGATCGCACCGCTCTGCGGCGGCTGTTACGCCAGGGATTTGACAGATGACGACCTGCCGCCCCGCCATCGCCTGTCTCGGCGCCGGCCGCATGGGTCGCGGCATCGCAGTCGCGTTCGCCTATGCCGGCCACGGCGTCACCATGATCGACGTCAAGCCGCGGTCAATCGAACAGTTTAGCAAGCTTGAAAATGACGCGCTCGACGAAGTCCGAAAAACGTTGGCCAGCCTGACACGTTTCGGCCTCCTGAATGACGATCAGGCCAAAGCCGTGATCGCGCGCGTCAGCGTCGTGCCGTCGGAAGCCAGCCCCAATGTGCTTGCCAAGGCCGGCCTGGTATTCGAAGGCGTCCCCGAGGTGGTCGAGCTGAAGCGGGAGGTGCTGGCAGCGGCGTCGCTGGCCCTCGATCCCAACGTCATCATTGCTTCGACAACCTCGACGATCCTGGTCGACGACCTTTCCGGCGCGATTGCCCATCCCGAACGGTTTCTCAACGTGCACTGGCTCAATCCGGCCTATCTGATTCCGCTGGTCGAGATTTCACCAGGCGCCAGGACCGATCCGACGATCACAGAACGGATGAAGACCCTGCTTGAGGGCATCGGCAAGGTGCCGGTGGTCTGCGCCGCCACGCCCGGCTTCATCGTGCCGCGCATTCAGGCACTCGCCATGAATGAAGCCGCACGAATGGTCGAGGAGGGCGTCGCTAGCGCAGCCGACATCGACAAGGCGGTCCGTTACGGATTCGGCTTCCGCTACGCGGTTCTGGGGCTGCTGGAATTCATCGATTGGGGCGGTGGCGACATTCTCTATTATGCGAGCCGCTATCTCGAAAGCGCACTCGGCAGCGACCGCTATCGCGCGCCCGACGTGATCTCCCGCAACATGGAGGAGGGACGTATCGGCCTACGCACCGGCGCCGGCTTCCTCGACTATTCCGGCCTCGACATCGACGCCTATCGCGAACAGCGCCTCGCCTCGATGGTCGACATGCTCAGGCATGTTGGGTTGGCGCGTCCTCCTGTGCTGGACTAACCGAACACGTCCTGCAGCACACCCTCCCGCACCACGGCGACCCCGTCGAGTTCTATCGTCGTGCCCATCATCGGCAGATCGAAATGACCGGCGGTGTAGCGGCCGGCAAACTCGTTGGCGCCGGTGGAGAACAGGAAGTTTCCGGACACCGCGCGCAGCTCGGTGCCGTTGGTGTCGCGCTGGTCGTACATCGACAGCGCCTCGTAACGCGCGCCGGGATTCATGCCGAAGCCGACATGCGACACCGCATAGGCCTCACGGTCGCCCCATGACGCAAGATAGGCGCGCATCATCGCAGCATCCACGCCCTCGCCTTCGAGATCGGTCACGTAGTCATCCCTGAGCATCATCTTAACCGGCGAGGCGAGATAGCGCTTGAAGGTGAGATTGATGTCGCCGGGGGCCATGACCAGCCTGCCGTTGACGCTACCGCTCTTGGGAAAGCTGACGACGATTCCACCCGGCCAATGCGCCAGCGTACCGGGCTTGTCGGTCCAGCCCCAGACGCCGACGGTCGACGCGCCGACCATATCGACGTCGAGATCGGTTCCTGCCCTCGAGGTCACGCGCATGCGCTTCGTGCCGCGCAGCATCTTGACCGCCGCACGCACGCGCTTTTCCAGCGCAGGATCCGGCACCATGCGCTCCAGTGCCTCGGGATGCTCGTTGGAGATGACCAGAATGCGTGCGCCGGCCTTCAGGATCTCCGGCGTCTCCACCGCGTGCATCAGACCTTCGATCGTGCAGTCGACAACAAAGCCGGCCTGCTGCAGGGCCGTGACGACAGGCCCGAGCTTCTGGATCGCCTCGCTCGCGCCGGTCGAGCGCACCGGAACGGAATGACGGTTGCGCGGCGTCGGCACAACCACATGAAAGGGCCTCGCGCCCATCCGCAGCAGGGCCAATTCGGCCAGATGAACATTGAGGGCGCGCGACTGCGTCTCGGACAAGATGGCCGCGATGTCACCGGACCTGACCGCGCAGCGTTCAAAGATCTCGCAGAAGGCGTCGATCCATTTCGCTTCGATGCGATCTGCCAACACGCTTGGTCTCCCGTTCGAAGGATCGTCAGATGACCACAAAGCACGCTTTTCATCGTTTTGAAAGAATTTCCAAAATCGAAACCTTAGACTTCCGGAAACCCCCGCAACAAATAGGAGCGAACCCCCTGCAACAGGCCGTTCAAAACAAGTCCCAGCAGCGAGATCATGATCAGCGGCACGAACATGTCGACAGCCCGAAAGGTGCGCGCCGCAGTCACCAGGACATGACCGAGACCGTCGGTCGAGGCAATCATCTCGGCCAGGAAGACCACGACACAGGAAATCACCAGGCCGATCCGGCAGCCGGTCAGGATCGACGGTGCGGCGCCCGGCAGCACCACCTTGAACAAAACCGCGCGCGGCGAGGTCCCGGCTGCCAGGGCCGACCAGATCAACTTCTGTTCGACCGTCGAAGCACCGTAATAGGTCGACAGCAGGATCGGAAACAGCGCATCGGCGGCAACGAGTGTGATCTTCGATTCATGTCCGAAGCCCAGCAGCAACAGCAGCGCCGGATAAAGCGCGACTTTGGGCAGCGGCGCCAAAACCCGCACCAGCGGACGGATCACGGCGTTGACGGGCGGGCTCGCCGCTGCCGCAAGACCGATACCCACGCCGAACACCACCGCAATCGAAAATCCCGCAAACAGGCGGAACAGCGTGGCGGCGATCTCGTGTTGGAACGTGAGGCTCACAAGCTGTTGCGCAAGGCGCATAAAGACGAGGCCCGGCGGCGGCAACAAGGTCGCCGGCGCGTAGCCGAATGAGACCAGCGCCTGCCATAACGCAACCAACAGCGCGAGTGGCACCAATCCGAGGAGGAGATCTACGATTGCGGTGCGCGCGTTCATGAAAAGCTCAAGGGTATGTCGAATTGGGGTTCGGACCACCTGACGAGCCGCGCGCGCATCAGCTCGAACATGGCATCGAAGCAGATCCCCATCGCGCCGATGATGATGATCATTGCATAGACGATCTCGTATTCTCCCATGTCGAGCGCGTTGAACAGGATGTTACCGGCGCCCGATTGCCGCGCGATCATCTCGCTGGTGACCATGGTGATCAACGCCAGCACGAGCCCGGTGCGGCAGCCGGTCAGGATTTCGGGCAAAGCCGCCGGCAGCACGATCCGGAGCATGCGCTCCGCGGCCGATAAGCCCATCGCCGCGCCCGACCACAGCATTTTTTCCTCAACCGCCCTGGCACCCTCAAAACTGTGATAGATCACCGGCAGGCTGACGCCGAGAAAGATCACCAAGGTCTTCGACAGATCGCCGACGCCGATCCAGAGCATGATGATCGGCATCAAGGCCGCCTTCGGCACCGGATAGACTACCATCAGGAGTGGATTGAAGAACGACGCCACGGCTCGGTTGCGTCCCATCAGCAGGCCGAGTGGAATCGACACGAGGACCGCAGCGCCGAAGCCGATCGACATGCGCCGGAGCGAGGCAAGGATGTTGATAATAGCCTCCTTATCGCTCACAATCGCTGGAACAGCGCGGAGGGCTTGCAAGGCGGTTGGGAAACTATCGTTCTTCAGCGCAAGCGCCCCGACCTGCCAGACCGCGAGCAGACCGAGACAGGCCAGCCAGGGCGCCGCTCGGGCCACAAGGGTTCTTGCCGAGATCATGACGGCGCCCCTGGCTCACCGGTGTCGTCGAACATACGCTCGATATCGACGACATATTTCTGGTAGCGAGGATCGAGCAGAAGGTCGGTCCGGCGCCGCGGGCGCGGCAGATTGATATCGACGATTTCTCTAATGCGACCCGGCGATCGCGTCATCATCACCACCTTGTCCGAGAGGAAGACCGCTTCATCCACCGAATGGGTAACGAACAGCACCGTCTTGCGATCGCGCTCCCAGATGTTGAGCAGATCGTTCTGCAGGCGCGTGCGGGTATGAGCATCCAGCGCGCCGAACGGTTCGTCCATCAGCAACACCTCGGGATGGTAGGCGAGTGTGCGAGCAAGGGCGACGCGTTGCTTCATTCCCCCGGACAATTCCTTGGGATAGAAATCTTCAAAGCCCCTCAACCCCACCATTTCGATCAACGCACGGCTTTGCGCGTCGGCCTCCGCGTGCTTCACACCCTGCTGCCGAGGCCCATACATCACGTTGCCAAGCACGCTCTTCCACGGAAACAGCGCAAATTCCTGGAAGACAGGTCCACGGTCGGGTCCCGGGCCCCTGATAACCTTGCCTTTCATACGCGCGGTGCCTTGCGTCGGATTGACGAAACCGCCAACGATATAGAGCAGGGTCGACTTGCCGCAGCCGGAAGGCCCGAGGATCGAAACAAAGGCGCGGTCCTCGATCTTCAGCGAAATGTCTGATAGCGCCAGATGGTCCTGGCGCGAGGATGTCTGGAAGGTTTGCGAGACATGATCGATCTCGATCATGGGAGTTGCCGGCCCGGGAGCCAGAGCGGGCTGAACTTTACCGCCAGGTCGCGATGACAATACGCTCATTCCGCCTCGTTTCGTGACAGCAACGGCTACCTTCCAGATGCCGGCAGTTCAAACACGAACATAATCGAAAATGCCGGGCGCATGCGGACTAATCGAACCAAGGCCATTCTGCAGGGCCCTCATGCGTTACGGCGCCGTGAGGCGCTTGCCCGACCAAGCGCGCATATTTTGCGAGCGCGCCTGCCCGATGTCGAGGCGGTCGCGGCTTCCAGGCCTGCCGCCGCTCCGCAAGCGCACGCTCGTCCAGCAGAACGTCCATCCGCCGCGCGCTGACGTCGATCCTGATCGCGTCGCCATCGCGGATCAGCGCCAGTGGACCGCCGACATGAGCCTCGGGCGACACATAGCCGATGCACATGCCCCGCGTTGCGCCGGAGAAGCGTCCGTCGGTGACGAGGGCGACCTTCTCGCCCATGCCCTGGCCGTAGATCAGCGCGGTCACGCCCAGCATCTCCCGCATGCCGGGACCGCCGACCGGGCCCTCGTTGCGGATCACAAGGACCTCGCCGGCGGCGTAACTGCGGTTGCGCACAGCATCGACACAGGCTTCCTCGTCCTCGAACACGCGGGCCCTGCCCTCGAAGGCGAGACTCTTCAAGCCCGCCACCTTGATCAACGCGCCGTCTGGACACAGATTGCCCTTCAGGACGGCCACGCCACCGTCAGGCATCATCGGCGCACTGGTCTTGAAGATGATCTCACCATCGGGCACGTTGGCGTTGCCATATTCTTCTGCGATCGACTTCCCCGTGATGGTCAGGCAGTTGCCATCGATGTGCCCGCTTTCGACCAAAGCACGGATCACCACCGCCGCGCCGCCGATGTCGTAGACGTCCTTGGCGGTGTATTTTCCACCCGGCCGCAGGTTGCCGATCAACGGCGTCCGCGCAAAGACCTCGCCGACATCGTCAATTGTGAAGGTGATACCGGCCTCATTGGCGATCGCGGGCAAGTGCAGCGCGGCGTTGGTTGAACCGCCAGTGGCCGCCACAATCGCGGCGCCGTTCTCCAGCGCTTTGCGCGTCACGATCTCGCGCGGCAGCGGACCACCATGCCCCAGCAGCTGCATCACAAGCCGTCCGGCCCGACGCGCAACCTGCGCCCGCTCGGCATAGACGCCCGGGATCATCGAGACGTTCGGCATTGTCAGCCCCATGGCCTCAGACACCATGGCCATGGTGTTGGCGGTGAACTGCCCTGCACAGGCACCGATCGTCGGCAGGCAGGTTCGCTCGATACCCTCGAGCGTCGGCTGGTCGATCTCTCCGGTCATATAGCCGCCAACGGCCTCGTAGGAATCGAGCACAGTCAGCGTCCGTCCCCGGAATTGTCCCGGCAGCGCGCTACCGCCATAAATGAAGATGGAGGGCACGTTGCAGCGGATCATGCCCATCATCACACCCGGAAGCGTCTTGTCGCAGCCACCGAACCCGATCAGAGCATCATAGGCGAGCCCGTGGACGACAGCCTCGATCGAGTCAGCGATCAGCTCGCGAGAGAACAGGGAAAACTTCATTCCCTCGTGGTTCATGCTGATGCCGTCGGAGACGGAAACGGTGGTGAACTCGCGCGGTATGCCCCCGGCTTCCGCGATCCCCGCCTTGGCAGCATCGACCTGAAAATCATGGGTCATGTTACAGGGCGTCTGTTCGCCCTTCATGCTCACCACACCGATCATCGGCTTAGCGAGTGCCGCGTCGTCCAATCCCATCGCCCGCATGAAAGCGCGATGGGGCGCGCGATCAAGCCCATCAGTAGTCACGCGCGATCGCCACTTTTTCATATGCACGGTCTCTCCGCTCGCCATCCCGATGGTGGTCGGAACGACTCGCACTCACCTTGAGCCTTCCCGTTACTGCAGCGGCGCGACGATGGTCGGATGCTTGAATTGCGCGACGTCCAGCTTGGGAAGCATTCCGGTCTCGGCGTAGATGTCGAGCATCTTCTGGATCGCCGGGAAATTCGGCGCAGCGCCAGGGTCTCGGCCGAAATCATTGTCCTTCAGCAGATAGGTTTCGAGCACCGGGATCGGCGCCTTCAACACTTCGGAGACCACTTTCAAGGTCTCCTCCCGGTTGGCCTGCACCTTCTTCATCCCCGAGGTGATATCGCAGACGTAAGCCTTGACCAGTTCAGGATTCTTGTCGACGAAGTCGGCGCGGCAGGCTTCCAGAATATGGACAATGTTCGGCATGGCCTCCGACAGCGAAAACAGCTTCCGCGTGCCACCCTTGGCCTCCGCGCGCGCCGCGAAGGGCTGGTTCATGTTCACCGCGTCGACGCGCCCCTGACGCAGAGCGTCCTCGGATACCGCGAAGCCGACCTCGACGAGCTTGACGTCCTTGGCCGGATCGACCCCGTTCTGTTTCAGGAGCATGTTGAACGGCCCTTGGGTGCCGCCGCCAATCACCGAAATGCCCACCGTCTTGCCCTTAAGATCGGCAATGGTCTTGATCGGCGAATCGTCCATGACCGCCCAATAGACCGAGAACCCGCCCGGCTTCTCGAACACGTGCTGCGCAACGATGTAGGCCCGTAGATTGCCGCCGACCACGCCGTTGGCCAAGGACAGCGGCGCCTGGGTCGCGCAATCCAGCGCACCCGCGGCGAGCGCCTGTGTCATTGGGGCGGTGCCCTGGAATTGCGTCCATTCGACGTTGTAGACCTTGCCGAGATTGGGAAATTCGGTGGGTCGACGCATCATCCAGTATTTCGATTCTTCGGCCGGAATGGTCCAGCCAACGCGAATTGTCTGTTGCCCAAAGGATGGGCTCGCGATCGCAAGAAGGGAAGCCGCTGCTCCGGCCGCCAGAACCCATTTCGAAACCATCCGCATCATGCCCACTCCACTTTCTCGGCCACCTCGCTCCCTAAACCTTTCATGGTTCAAATGATCAGGCAAGCCGTTGGGGAGGTGAAGGGATTCGCGCGATGCGGCTCGATCTATGGTAAGCCCGACGCGCTCGGGGCGTGTCCAGGATTGATAGCGAAGGGAGGTTACAGAATGACCGAGGTTCGGGTAGCGGACGCAGGGTCGGTTGAAAAGCTCGGCTATCTCGGGCTTGGGATGATGGGTTCGCCGATGACGCGACGCCTGCTCGATGCGGGTTACGAGGTCACCATCTGGAACCGGTCGCAAGACAAAGCTGTTCCACTTGTCAAAGCCGGCGCAACGCTCGCCGCGGACCCCTGCACGGTCGCAAATGCGTCGAGCATCATTTTCATGTGCCTCACCGACGCAGATGCCGTCGAAGAGGTGGCATTGGGCTCCCGGGGCCTTGCGACCGCGCCGGGAGCAGGAAAACTGGTTGTCGATTTCTCGTCCATTCATCCTGACGCCGCCCGATCGATCGCACGGCGGCTAAAGTCTGCCAATGGTATGGGATGGATCGACGCGCCGGTCTCCGGCGGCACCAAGGGTGCTGAGGAAGGTACGCTCGCGGTGATGGCCGGTGGCGAGGCCATCGACATCGAGAGAGCACGCCCCTTTGTGCTGGCGATGGCCCGGCGCTTGACCCATATGGGCCCGATCGGCGCTGGTCAAACCGCGAAGCTCTGCAATCAGATTATCGTCGGCAGCGCCATGGCCGTGCTTGCCGAAGCGACGCGGCTCGCGACGAATGCCGGCATCGATGCCGGGCGGCTCCCGGAGGCGCTGGCCGGCGGCTTTGCCGATTCCATTCCCCTGCAACTGTTCGTGCCGCGTATGGTGCAAGGCATCCATTCACCGCCGCTGGGGCATATCGCAACGATCTTGAAGGACCTCGATGCGGTGGTCGACCTCGCAAGAGAGACATCAACGCCGGTGCCGATGGCATCGCTGGCCGCGCAATTGTTCAGATTGGCCAAGATAGCACGTGGTGCGGACGCCGACGCGCTCGAAATCTACAAGCTATCGGCATCGCTGCCCGATTGACGTCGGCCTTCCGCCTGGCAGGAATCCAAGAGCGAGCGAGAAACCGATTGCGGCCGCGCACGAGGTCGTTAAAAATATCTTACGATCGAAGCGACCAGACGGGAAACGCTGCCATGTACAATCCTGCCGGCATCAAGACATCATCCGAATTGCCTGTGCCTGCACGGATGAAGGCCTGGGTCCTCGGTGGCCCTGAGGAACTCCTCCTGCGCGACAAACCGACGCCCGTACCCGGACGCGCAGAAGTCCTCGTTCGCATCGATGCGGTTGCGATCTGCGCCACCGACCTCGAGATCATTCACTCCGGTTCTCCCGCCAGCATCCAGGGCGGCCCGCCCTTCAACAAGAATTTTACGCCGGGTCACGAATATATGGGCACGGTCGCGGCGCTGGGACCCAACGTCGATGAATTCAGCATCGGCGAGCGCGTCAGCGTCGAAATCCATGCCGGTTGCGGCCAGTGCAAGCGATGCCGCCAGGGCATGTACACCTCCTGCCTCAACTACGGAAAGCCTGAGAAGGGTCATCGCGCCAACGGCTTCACCACCGACGGCGGTTTTGCCGAATACGCGGTCAATCACATTAACACATTGGCGCGCGTGCCGGACAGCATGAGTGACGCGGAAGCGACGCTGGTCGTCACGGCTGGAACATCCATGTACGGCTTGACCGAACTTGGCGGGCTGGTAGCTGGGGAGAGCGTGGTCGTGATCGGCCCGGGACCGATTGGATTGCTCGCGGTTGCAGTCGCCAAGGCGTTGGGCGCGAGCCCGGTCATCCTCACGGGAACGCGCAACAAACGGCTTGCGATTGGCAAGGAATTGGGCGCAGACCGCGTCATCAATGTCGCCGAGGAAAACCCGGTCGATGTCGTCAATGGCCTAACCGGCGGGATCGGCGCGGACTATGTGATCGAATGTGCCGGCACGGAAGAAACCGTCGATCAGGCCATTCACATGACCAACCGTGGTGGAAAGATCTGTCTTGCGGCATTCCCGCACCACCCGGTGACGATCGATCTCGCGCATCTCGTAAAGAACAACATTTATGTCTACGGCATCAGAGGCGAAGGCCGCAGCGCGACCCGCCGCGCCATGGAACTGATGGCAGAAAAACGCTTCGACGCAACCAGGATCCACACTCACACCTTCCCGCTTGCCGACCTGCCAACCGCGCTGAAATACGCGAGGGAGCGGATCGAAGATGCCATCAAAGTTGTCGTTACCAACGCGCGGCAGAACGCTATCGCCAGCGCAGCAGAGTAGAACGCGGGCTCAAGCTAAACCGTGACGCTCCTCCCATCGAACATACTCTTTGGTTCTGTTGGCTGTGCCGGCAACGCCGCCGGTCAGATGCGCCCCAGAGCCGTCAGGATGACCTGAGGCGTCAGCGGAATCTCGGCAACTAACGTACCGAACGGCGCGAGCGCATCATTGACGGCATTGGCCACCGCTGCTGCGGCCCCCGCCGTTCCTGCCTCGCCCGCGCCCTTGGCACCCAGTTCGCTTTCGAGCGTCGGCGACACCACATGGCCGACATCGATGTCGGGCATTTCACCGGACATCGGAACCAGATAATCGGCCATATTGGCATTCGTGAGCTGGCCACGCTCATCATAGACGCATTTCTCGAACAACGCCGCACCCAGCCCCTGGACAACCCCACCCCTAATCTGCTCGTCGACCAACTGCGGGTTGATGATTGTGCCGCAATCCTCGACGACCCAGTGCTTCAGAAGCTTAATGAAACCAGTCTCCGTATCGACCTCGAGCCAGGAGGCCTGGACGCCGTTGGTAAAGGCGAAGGGGTATTCACGTGGCACGAAATGGCGGGTTGCCATCAGTTCGGGCTGGAGGCCCGGCGGCAGCGTATCGGGACGAAAATAGACGATTCGCGCAAGCTCCTTCAGCTCAATGCGTGGTGTGCCGTCGCTGGCATTGACGACGGCGTCATTGACGATGTCGAGCTCGGCCGGCGCAGATTGCAGGATCGCAGCAGCGATATCCAAGACGTTCTTGCGCAATATCTTCGCCGCCTGCAGCGCGGCCTCCCCGCCGATGCCCGCGCCGCGCGAGGCCCAGGTGCCGCCGCCGTATGGCGTGTTGTCGGTATCGCCGAGAATGACGCGAACGCGCTCCATCGAGACGCCGAGCACGCTGCCGACGATCTGCGCGGTGAGCGATTCCGAACCTTGTCCCTGCTCAGTAATACTGGTCTGGCAGATCACCGAGCCCTGCGCATCCAGCCGCACTGCGACACCATCCTGCGATGATATTTTTGCACCACCTACGCCATAAAACGCCGCGCTCGGATTGGTGACCTCGATAAAGCTCGCTATCCCGATGCCACGATGAATGCCTTTCTTACGCAAGGTCGCCTGTTCGGCACGCAAGCCGTCATAGTCCATCATGCCAAGCAGTTTGTCGAGCGAGGCATGATGCGACAACTGCTCGAACCTCAACCCTGTTGGCGAGGCACAGGGATAGGCATCGTCAGGGATAAGGTTGCGCCGGCGCATTTCCACCGGGTCCAGCCCGATCCGCATTGCCGCAAGATCAACCAGGCCTTCCGTCACCGAGCACGCAATCGGGTGGCCGACCGCGCGATACTGACACATCACATTCTTGTTCTGGAATACGACGCGAGCCCGCGCGCGATAATTCCTTGTAACATATGGGCCGCCGACGAGATTGACGACCTGGTTGGCTTCGATCGCGCTGGTGCGTGGGTACATCGAATAAGGGCCGATCCCCGTGAGATCGTCGATTTCGAACGCCGTGATCGTACCGTCGCGATTGACTCCTATCCGCCCCTTGCAGCGATGGTCGCGGGCGTGGATATCGGTGTTAAAGCTTTCGACCCGGTCGGCGACGAACTTGATCGGTCGGCGCAGCAATTTTGATAACGCGTAAGTCGCCATCTCGTCCGCGTAGATGTGGACCTTGATCCCGAACGAACCTCCGACATCCTTGCAGACGACACGAACCTGCTGTTCAGCGAGTCCGAGATGAAGGGCCGCAACATTCTGCACCATATGCGGTGCTTGCGTGCCCTGATAGATCGTGAGCCGCGCTTCTGCGGGATTCCAGTCGGCGACAACCGCGCGCGGCTCCAGCGTCACGCCAGTATGACGGCCAAAAATGAACTCAGTTTCGATCACCTCGTCGGAATCGGCGAAGGCCCGATCGGCGTTGCCAGCCTCATGGATGCGCTCGAAGGCGAGATTGTCGCCAAGCGACGCATGAATAACCGGGGTCCGCGAATCGAGCGCGGTGCGCATGTCCGTCACCGCCTCAAGCTCTTCGTATTCGACCGAGACGGCCTCGGCTGCGTCCTCGGCGAGCGCCCGGCTTGCCGCGACCAAAGCCACCACAGCTTCCCCCTGCCAACAGACCCGATCAATGGCGATGGCGTGCTGTGGCGCGGATTTGAGACCTTTCAGATGCGAAAGCACACCAACCCATGGCGTGATGACGGCGGCGAGTTCCTGGCCCGCGACGACAGCGATAACCCCCGGCATTCGCTTCGCGGTGAACGTGTCAATTGCTTTGATTTTCGCATGCGCATGCGGTGATCGCAGGAACACCACATGCGCCATGCGCGGTAGTTCCATGTCGCTGACATAAGCGCCCCGTCCCTGCATCAGCCGATCAAGATTGGGGCGCGGTACCGACTTGCCGATATATGAATTCGGCCGATCATGCATCGAAAGACCGGAATTGGGCTTTGCCACCGTCATGACGGATTGCCCATCCGTGCCCTGGCCGTGGCCTGGACCGCGTCGATAATGGCCTGGTAGCCGGTACAACGGCAATAATTGCCCGAGAGATGCTCGCGGATGCGTTCACGATCAGGCGCGATCTCCAGCTTCAAGAGATCCTGCACGGTCATCAGCATTCCTGGGGTGCAGTAGCCGCATTGCAGCGCGTTACGACTGCGAAAAGCCGCTTGCAGGTCGGCGACCTCGCCGCTGTCGGACAGTCCTTCGATGGTCTGGACCGAGGCGCCGTTGGTTTGCACCGCCAACACCAGACAGGACCGAACGATCTCGTCGTTTACTCGTACCGTGCATGCACCGCAAACGCCCTGTTCACAGCCAACATGCGTCCCGGTCAGATGCAGATGCTCGCGCAGGAAATCAGCCAAATTAAGCCGCGGCAACACCTGCGCATCGACGCGCTCGCCGTTGACATGGAGCGAGATTGACATCGGAGACGTCACGCTGCGGCTCCCGCAAATTCGGGACGGCCAACCAACGTGGACACGCAACGGCTCAACAGCACTTTCGCCAGGTGCCGGCGCATGGCCGGCGAGGCTTGTTGATCGTCGTAGGGATCAAGCTCTTCGTCAAGCGCGGCCAGTGCGCCCAACACTAACGCTGGGGTTATCTCGACGTTGACCAGACGGTTTGCGGCTTTGGCAAGTACCGGCCGGTCACCGATGGCGAAGAATGCCAGGCGAAGGTGCCTCAAGATGCTGCCCTCGACGATCGCCTGTGCGGCGAGCCCGACAATCGCGTAATCGCCGCGACGGCGGGAAAACTCCTCAAAGAAGTGAGCTGAATTCTCGCGTGCGATCGGGAACTCGATGGCAACCAGCAACTCGGTCGCCAACAACGCGGTCTCGTAAATTCCCTTGAAGAATTCGGCGGCGGCAATTCGTCGCTCGGAACTTTCGCCGCGAACGACAATGGTCGCATCAAGCGCCAGCATACATGCCGGCAATTCGGAAGCGGGGTCGGCGTGGGCAAGGCTGCCGCCTAGCGTTCCCCTGTTGCGGATCGCGGGATGGGCAACGTGAGCAACCGCATCAGCCAAGAGCGGTGCATGCAGGGCAATTTTGGCCGACTTCAGGAGATCGACATGGCGCGTAAGCGCACCGATGGCGAGAACGTCGCCGCTGACGACAATACCGCGCAACACATCCAGTTCGCCGATGTCGACAATGAATTCCGGAGAGATCAGGCGCAGGTTCATTGCAGGGAGCAGGCTCTGGCCGCCGGACAGCACCTTCGCCTTGCTCCCGTGGGCGGCGAGCAATTCCAGCGCGTTACCAACACTGGTTGCGCGTGCGTAAGCAAAAGCCGAGGCTTTCATAGGCGTGACTTTCCTCAGCCAGAATTAAACGCATTTTCTTGGGATTACAAGGCGCTAGCCGTCAAACGTCAAGTTTGTTTATCGAACGATTATTTCGACGGATCGACTTTTGCACTTGTCATGAGATCGTGAACCACGCACGTTCGCCTCCAATGAACCAGTGCCGCTGTTCTGAAGTTCCCGAAGCGCAAGCGGGGAATTCGACCCGCGAACTTCAGATCGGGAAGCGGCACTGGGATCATAAGCTTGCTGGCACCATGACTATCCGAGGCTGGTGAAAAAGTGGTTGGCTTGAGATAGATGACGAACGTCGATAAGTGGGCGGCGGCCCCCCGGAGGCAACGCAAATGAACCTGGGTTTCTTTACGATGCCGATCCATCCTCTCGAAAAGGATTGGCGGCTCTCGCTGAAAGAAGATCGCGAAGCCTTCCTGCTGGCGGACGAGTTGGGGTTTTCGGAAGCCTATGTCGGCGAGCACGTCACCGACAAAGCAGAGAATATCACCTCCTGCATTGCGTTCCTCGCCTGGATCGCCGCCGCAACCCGGCAGATCAAGCTCGGCACCGGCACCATCAACATGCCGAACGCCCATCCGGCTGCGGTCGCGGCCTCGATCGCGATGCTCGACCACATGCTAGAAGGTCGTTTGATCTTCGGAATCAGCCCGGGTGGCCTTTTGTCGGACGCCGAACTGTTCGGCAATCTCGACGCAGATCGTAACGCGATGTTCGTTGAAGCGATCAACCAGGTGCTTCAGATCTGGGGAAGCGAGCCGCCCTATAAGCTTCGAGGCAAATACTGGAACATTTCGACCGAAAAGACCCTGATAGCGGATATCGGCCAGGGCTTCATTGCTCGCCCGTTGCAGCAGCCGCATCCCCCGATCGTTGTGACGGCCGTCGCACCGTTTTCAAAGGGGGTGACCGAGGCAGCAGCACGCGGTTGGGATCCGATCTCGGCCAATTTCCTGATGCCGGCGTGGGTAAAGAGCCATTGGCCGAAATATGTCGAGGGCTGCGAGCGTGGCGGCCGCGTGGTCGATCCGGGCAACTGGCGAGTTGCAAAGAGCGTCTTTGTCGCCAAAGATGCCGCTACCGCCAAGGCTTATGCCACCGATCCGGCCGGGCCGTACGTCTACTATTACCGCTCGCTGTTCACGAAGTTGAAGAAGAATGGCCGCATTGAACTGTTCAAGACCAGGCGTGATCAGCCCGACGACGAGGTGACGCTGGAGGCGATCTGCGACAAACTGATCATCTGGGGGACACCGGAAAGCGTCGCGGACCAGTTGCTGGCTTTCCAGGAGGAGGTCGGCAAGTTCGGGACGCTTTTGTACGCAGGCAAGGACTGGAAAGACCGCGAGCTTGGGCGACAATCCATGATCCTGATGGCCGAAAAAGTCATGCCGCGGGTCAATGCCGGGACATCAAAGCAATCTAACGCCGCGGAATAGTAGGCAACGGGAGTAAGCATGAGGTGGCTCTAACCGATCGCATCCCCTATCAGGCCCAAGTCGACCGACCAAAGCTCACGCTGCCCGACGGCAAGAAACTTGCCGTATGGGTCATCCTCAATGTCGAGGAATGGCGGATCGAGAACGCGATGCCGCGAACCGTGCTGAGCCCACCGATGGGGCTGCCGCTCGTGCCGGACGTACCCAACTGGTCCTGGCACGAGTACGGAATGCGCGCCGGCTTCTGGCGCCAATTCAAAGCCTTGACGGATCGCAAGATGCCGGTGACGCTGGCGCTCAATGCCAATGTCTGCCTCGCTTACCCGCGAGTCGCCTCGGCGGCGTTGGATGCGGGCTTCGAATTCATGGGCCACGGATTTGTCCAGGGGCCGATGCACAAGCTCGACAACCAGGCCGACGCCATCAAGCGGGCCGTCGAGACCATCGCGACGTTCGCGGGTAAGCCTCCGAGATCGTGGGAAAGCCCGGGTCTCACCGAAACCGAGGAGACCCTCGACCTCCTGCGCCTTAACGGCATCGAATATGTCGCGGACTGGGTGATCGACGACCTGCCGCAGGATATCGCGACGCCTCACGGCACCATCACCACGATTCCGTATTCGGTCGAAACCAATGACATCGTCATTCATGCACTGCAGCATTTACCTTCTGAGCAGTTTTTGAAGCGCTGCACAGATCAATTCGACCGGCTGTACCTCGAGGGGACAACCAATGCTCGGATCATGGCGATCTCGATCCATCCCTACATCACCGGCGTTCCGCACCGCATCAAATATCTTGAGGCGCTGCTCGATTACGTCATCGGCCATGAGGGCGTTGCACTGATGACCGCAAGCGAGATCGGTGACTGGTATCGAGCGCAAATGGCGCAGGTCTGATGGGCCGTCGTTGGGCCGACGGCTGACCTGATCAACCGACCGCTTTGATGGGCGAACGCTCGACGTTCGCCCATCGGCGCCCAAACACCTGCTGATAGCCGGCAAGGAAAGCGTCTAGCGCGTCGCTGATCATCCGTTCCTTGTCTTCCAGCACAGGAGACTCGTAGATGTACTTGCGAACCCCGTAATAGAAGATCCCACTGTGGAACACCCACGCCAGTTCAAGTTCGGGTGCGCTCGGCTTGCGCTGCAATGGAAGGCCCGCCTCGTGGCGGCATTCCCGGATGATGCGCGTTAGTATCTTGTCGCGCACCACGCCAACGTACCACCGATTGATGTCCAGTCCCTTCAAGCCCGAATAAAGATAGATACGGATCCATTTTCGGGTGAAGATCACGTTGGTGTAGGCACGATAGAATTCCTGGAGCCGATCCCGCAACGGCCTGGAGCGGTCCGCGAGCAACTTCTCCCAACCGGTATCAAGCGGTTTCAAATAGACCGTGCGATAGACTTCCTTGATCAAATCGTCCTTACTCGGGAAGTAGCGATACAACAGCGGCTGTGTCACGCCCAGCCGACGCGCCAAGTCGCGCGTCCCGCCGCCGAACCCGTCTTCCGCGAAAAACTCGGTTGCCTTGGCGACGAATTCATTGCGGCGATCATCCGGAGAAAGCCGTTTTTGCTTGACACGGGCACGCTTGGGCTGCGCCTTCTTTCTCATGACGACTTGTCGGCCGCCTGCAGCTCGGCCGCGGCAATGAATCGGCCGTAACCGCCGCGGGCAAACAGCAGTGGTTCTCTCCGGTTGTAGGAATAGGCTTCGACCGCGCCGAGAAAAATCACGTGGTCACCGCCGTAGTACCGATTGACGGCGCGGCACTGAAAGTTTGCGACACTATCCGGAAGAAGCGGGGCGTTGCCGAGGCCCGGCGTCCATTCGACGCCGGCAAACTTGTCTTCCGAGGATTTGGCGAACTTGTTGGCAAGCGCCTGTTGCGATGCGCCCAGCACGTTGACCGCAAAGTGGCTGGCGTTCTCGAACACGCTCAGGCTTGTGGAATAGAGCACCAGACTCCACAGCACGAGCGGCGGGTTCAGCGAAACAGAAGCGAAGGAATTGCAGGTCAATCCATAAGGTTTTCCGTCCGCGTCAGAAGCCGTGATGATGGTGACGCCAGTTGCATAGGTGCCGAGCGCGTTGCGAAAGTCCCGCGGATCGATCGGCGAGTGGTCGCTGGCAAGCTCGTTGGCCGGATCCGGACCGATCGGGTGCTTAGGCGCGTCGTTCATCCATTCGCCTCAGAGCGTCAAGTTTTCGGACGGTAGGCCAAGGGCTACTCGACCGTAGTTGGTGCCAGCGGCATCAAAATTGAACGCAATGTGCGAATTGATCGCATGGGCATCGCGAAACTGTCGCTGTAACACGCCTGTCGTAAACAATCCGCGCGCGCCGCTTGCCGAAAACAGTAGAGACACCGCTTCGGTGCAGAGATTAACGCAATAGGCTCCATCGCGGCGCGATCTCGTCTTGGCGGCCATGTCCGGAATAAGACCGCGTCTGGTGTCGACTATCGCCTCGATACAGTTCGAGCGCATGATCAGCCGTGCGGCATCAATCTTAGCAGACGCCTCGGCGATCTTGATCTGCGTGCTTTGCAGATCTCCAAGCTTCTTGCGGTTATATGTCGATGCGCGATGCCGGGCTACATCGACATAATCGTCCAGGCAGGCCTGCGCGTTGCCAAGCGCGACGCCGGAAAGCACAAAGGGAAACAAGGAGAATACGGGCAGCGCATACAGCGCATTCGGATTAACGACGCTGCCCGGCGTCGGTCCCCCGGCGAGGTCGTTTACGGCAACCGTCAACTGCTCGGGCACAAACGCATCTTTAACCTCCACGTCATTGGATCCGGTTCCCCGCAATCCTGCTGCATTCCAGGTATCGAGGATTTTGTAATCATTCTTGTGAACCAAGAATATCCGGTACTCTATCCCGTCCGCTTCATCATCGGACGAAACCACGCTGGCAAGCATATTCCATTCGCACGAAGCCACGCCCGAGGAGAATGGCCAACTGCCGCGTAACCTGTACCCACCATCAACCTTCCTTGCCCGGCCCGCCGGGAAAATAAACGAAGATGCGATCAGCGCATCGGGGTCCTCATCCCAGACGAGATCCTGCGCGTGCTTGGCGAACATGCCCAGCATCCAGTGATGACTGGCAAGATTGGCCAGGTTCCAGGCTACGGACGCATCGGCGCGGCCGAGCAGTTCGGCGCAATCGACCAACGCGACATAGTCGAGTTCGGCACCGCCCACCCGCCTCGGCTGGACGATCCTGAACAGGCCAGCATCGTGTAGATCGCGTTCTGTCTCCGGCGGCAGACGCCGCAGCTCCTCCGTGCGCGCCGCACGATCGCGTAGCCGCGGGATGAGCGCCCTGGCACGGGCGAGCATGTCTGCGAACGCGCGGCTCGCGTCCCCTTCCATGGGCTGTTCCATGCTTGGCTGTCGTCCAACACCCGCCATTTGGCGTTCCTCGTTGCTTGCCCACCGCGCGGTCTCCAAAAGGGTCCGATCGGACGATAGGAACAAACTCCATTCGCCTCCTCCGGCGATTCCGAAACCCGCTTGACCGGTCGACATTACTTGGCAATTGTTTATCGCGCGATCACCAATTAAGGCGCGACCGGCGTTGCCCGTCAATCAAATTCAACGGTAGGGAAACAAACGGGCATGGACAAGACCGTTGGAATCATCGGCCTCGGCATCATGGGAGGTGCTATCGCCCGCAATCTGGTCGATCGCGGGTGGCATGTGATCGGCTTCGACATCGATCCAGCGCGGCGAACCGAATTCACGCAAAAAAACCTCACGATCGTTGGCGACGTTGCAGAACTGACGCGTGAAGCTCCCGTCATCATGACCAGCCTTCCCGACCCGGCAGCCGTCGAGGAAGTCGCCCACGCGATCGCCAGTTCCGGGCAACCGCCGCGGATCGTCATCGAGCTCAGCACCCTCAGCCTCACCGACAAACTTCGCTTCAAGGCGATCCTCGAGAAAGCCGGCCACATCGCGCTGGATTGCCCGCTCAGCGGCACCGGGGCCCAAGCCAAGCTCCGCGATCTCGTGGTGTATGCCAGCGGCGATAGCGAGGCCGTTGCTGGATGCATGGACCTGTTCTCCGACTTCGCCAAGCAAAGCGGCGATCTTGGAACATACGGTAACGGTAGCCGGATGAAATTCATCGCCAATCATTTGGTTGCGATCAACAACGTCGCGACGGCCGAAGCCATGTTGCTTGCCGAACGCTCCGGGCTCGATCCGAAAATGGTCGTCGACATGGTCGGGCCTGGCGCTGGTGGTTCACGAATGTTTCAAATGCGCGCGCCGATGATGGTCGAAGGTGTCTATGAGCCTGCAACCATGAAAGTCTCGACCTGGAAAAAGGACATGGCGATCATCGCCGAGTTCGCCGATGATGTTGGCTGCGCAACGCCACTATTTACGCAAACCCAGCCGGTTTACGCGGAGGCGCTGGCGATGGGATTGGGAGATCAGGACACTGCTTCCGTCTTCGAAGTGCTAAAAAAGACCATCGTCAAGGCTCCCAAATCCAGCGCGGGAAGATAGAATCGGCGGCTTGCCGCCGAGGATTGCGATGGCAAGGTAGCGCAAATCCGCTCCAATGCCGCACTGCATCAAGACCGACGAGTGGATAGCAGCGGTCGGGGAGAGCGATTTCCAGCGCACCGATCCGTTTCGTGGTTATCACTTGATCATTTGTGGCTTCCGTCGGATAACTTGCCTTACCAATGAAAAATAACGCCGACGGTCATCTGTAGCGTTCCTGGGAGGAACACATGACGATATCGCGACGACGATTTGTCGGAGGTGTAACCGGCGCGGGTATCGCCAGCATAGCTGCCCCTAATCTTGTCTTTGCCCAAAGCAGCGAACCGATCCGCATCGGCTTGCTGGCAGCCAAGACCGGCCCGCTCGCCTCCGGCGGCATCGACATGGATCTGGCATTGACGATGTTCTTGAAGGAACGCGACAACGTACTCGCCGGCCGCAAGGTCGAACTGATCGTCGCCGACACCGCCGGCGTTCCCACGACCGCACGAACGAAGGCGCAGGAGCTGATCGAAAAGAACAACGTTAACTGCATGATCGGCCCGCTCGCGGCCTTCGAAGCTTTAGCAATTGCCGACTACCTCACCGAAAAGGAAGTGCCCACGCTTGGGGTCGCTGCCGCCGAGGACATGACGCAACGACATCCAAGCCCATGGTTCGTGCGGCTGACTTCGACATCAGCGCAATGCGCCTACCCGCTCGCGGAATATTCCGCCAAGGAGTTGAAATACAAGAAGATCGTCACGATCGCCGACGATTTTGCCTATGGCCACGAAATGTGTGCTGGCTTCCAGCGAGCGTTCGAGGACAATGGCGGCAAGATCATTCAAAAGATATTTACGCCGCTGGCGACGCCCGACTATGGCAGTTATGTCGCCCAGGTGAAACCTGCAGACGCAATCTTTCTGGGCACCGCCGGCTCAAACGGATTCCGCTTCCTGCGACAATTCATCGAATACGGCCTGAAAGACAAGATGGCCGTCATTGGCGGCATGACGGCTCTCGACGAATCCGTGCTTCGCAACATGGGCGACGAAGCGCTGGGGATTCTGACCACCAGCTGGTATTCGGCGGAGCTGGACAATCCGCTTAACAAGGCCTTCGCGCCGGCGTTCCGCAAGCAGTTCAAATACGACCCGGGCTACTATGCCGGCGGCACCTATGTCGCAGGCGAAGTTCTCGAAGCCGCGCTAAAGGCCACGAAGGGAAATGTCGAGGACAAGAAGGCGCTGATGGCGGCGATACGCGGCAGCAACGCGCAAACGGTGCGTGGCCTGGTCAAGTTCGACGAATTCGGCAACGTGATCGGCAACGTGTATATCCGGAAGGTGACGAAGAGCGACGGCAGGCTGGTCAATTCGGTCATCAAGACCTACCCGGATGTGACCCAGTTCTGGACCTATGACAAGACCGCTTTTCTGAAGGATCCGGTCTATTCACGCGATTATCCGCCGGCGAAGAACCTGGAACAATAATTGGGAGTGGGAAGCGATTCCGCAACGTCCAAGAACAAGAACGGCCGACGATGCAGTTTTGGATCATTCAGGGTCTCAACAGCCTGTCGCTCGGCGGTCTGTTGTTCCTGCTGTCGTCCGGTTTCTCGCTGATCTTCGGATTGATGCGGCTCGCCAACCTGACGCACGGCGCGTTCTTCATGCTAGGCACCTATTTTGCGGCAACCGCAATGCGCTCCTATGATGGCCTCAACATCTGGGTCACCGCGATCGGGGCCGGAGTAGCGGTTGCTGCCATTGGCGGCCTCTTCGAGCGGCTGGTGCTGACCCGACTGAAAGCCAATCCACTCGGTCAAGTGCTCGTCACACTCGGCATGTCCTTCATCATTTCGGACGCCTGCCTGGTGTTGTGGGGCGGCGACTCAATTCCAGTTCCGACGCCGCAAAACCTGCAGGCGCCGACGCGTGTCTTCGGCTTCGTGTTCCCAACCTATCGCCTGGTTCTGGTCGGTTGTGCGATAGCTATGGCAATCGTCCTCTATTGCTTGTTGGATCGGACCCGGCTCGGCGCCATGATCCGCGCTGGCGTCGACGACCCTCAGATGGCACGTGCTGTTGGCATTCCCGTGTCAAACCTGTTCACAATCGTGTTTTGCCTGGGCACAGGGATCGCCGGCGCCGGCGGGGTGTTGGGCGGGCCGGTGCTATCAGCCTATCCGGGACTGGATGCCGACATGCTGCCATTGGCACTGATCGTCGTCATTCTCGGAGGCATCGGCAGCCTTCTAGGCGCATTCGTCGGCAGCTTCATCATTGGCTTCATCTATACCTTCGGCACCGCGCTGTTCCCGGAACTGGCCTACATTATCCTGTTCCTGCCGATGATTTTCGTCATTGCCTTCCGGCCGCAGGGCTTGTTTGGGCGCGTTGGCGCATGAAATGGCTCGCCATAGCGGCAATCGTCGCTTCGCCCCTTGTCCCGGTTGTCGCGGGCGATTTCTACATCAACCTCGCAAGCCAAGTCCTGATCGCGGCAATCTTCGCGCTCAGCCTCAACCTGCTGGTGGGTTTCGGCGGGATGACGTCGCTTGGCCACGCGTCATATCTTGGAGTGAGCGCCTACATTTCGGCGCTGCTAACCAGCAGATACGGCTTCGGCCATGGTTCAGCCGCCGCCATCTCGATTACGGGTACCGTCGCGATGGCAGCGTTTTTCGGTGTCATCGCTCTCCGGGCCACCGGACTTGGCTTCCTCATGATCACGTTGGCCTTGTCGCAGGTGTTGTGGGGCCTCGCCTACCGGATGTCCAACGTCACCAACGGCGACAACGGCATAACCGGCCTTACCCGGCCCGCACCGTTGGGTATTTCGCTCGATAGCCCGGCATCGTTCTACTGGTTCGTCCTGATAGTAGCAGCGTTCGCCTGTCTGATGATGGCGATCTTTGTCTCATCGGCTTTTGGATCATCGCTAAAAGGAGTCCGCGATCAGCCGCGTCGGATGGCGGCTCTCGGCTTCAACCCTTGGCTGGTCCGCTGGATCACGTTCATGTATGCTGGCTTCTGGGGCGCCATATCCGGGCTGCTCTACGTATACTATCATAAGTACATCCACCCGACTTCGCTTTCGATCACAAGCTCCGCTGAAGCCTTGCTCGGCGTTATAGCCGGTGGTTCAGGGACGTTGGGCGGTCCGGTTGTTGGCGCCGCGGTCGTGCTCTTGCTGAAAAACTATGCTTCAGCCTATGTCGAACGATGGAACATGATGCTGGGCCTGGTGTTCCTGTTCATCGTGCTGGTGATGCCAACCGGCATTGTTCCCGGTGTCAGCAGGCTGGCGGCCGCATTGGGCAGGAGGTCCCGATGACTGCGGCGTCGACGTTCGATTTCGCGCTTGAGGTCGTCAATCTGCAGAAAGCCTTTGGCGGCCTTGCGGTTACACAAGACGTGTCACTCACTGTTCGGCCTGGCGAACGTCGGCTTATCATCGGCCCGAATGGCGCCGGCAAGACCACATTGTTCAATCAAATCAGCGGCGATCTGACTCCGAATTCCGGACTTATTCGACTGTTTGGCACCGACATTACGCAACTTCCACCCTATAGGCGTGCCCACGCTGGATTGTCGCGAACCTACCAGATCATCACGCTGTTTGCCGGCGACACGCTCGAACACAACGTCACCCTCGGCCTCTTGGGCTTGCGTCCCGCGCGCTGGCAGATGTGGCGGCCGATGTCCTCTTACGGCGATCTCGCGATCGAGGCACGCCGAACTCTCGACGCCGTCGGGCTCCTGCACCTTGCCGCTCATCCAATCTCCGATATCGCTTATGGCGAAAAGCGGCGCGTCGAACTCGCGATGGCGCTGGCGCAAAGGCCGCGCCTATTATTGCTGGATGAGCCACTTGCGGGTCTTTCCAACACGGAGCGCTCCACCGTGAAGTCGCTCATCGCGTCGATTCCACGCGAAATCACCGTGATCATGATCGAGCATGATATGGACACGGCGCTCGATCTTGCGGAAACGGTGACGCTGTTAAACTATGGCCGCGTGATCGTTGATGGCGAACGGGACGTCGTGATAGCGGATGAGCGGACACGCGAGGTGTATCTTGGCACCTGACGCGCTCAGTCTGACGAACTTGCACGCGTTCTATGGCGATAGCCACATCCTGCACGGTGTGAACTTTTCATTGCCGTCCGGCGGCGTATTGGCACTTTTGGGACGCAACGGTGCGGGAAAGACCACCTGCATCTCGACCATCATCGGCTTCCTGAAGCCGCGAGAAGGCAGAATCCAGCTGTTTGGCGAGCCTATCGAAGGCCTCAGCCCCGAGCGCATCTCGCATCTCGGGATTGGGCTCGTACCGCAGGGCCGTCGGATATTCGCTTCGCTGACGGTTCGAGAAAACCTTTTGGTTGCTCAGCAGCGGAGAACCCCAAGCATCGACCGGTGGAGCGTCGATCGGATCTACGACTTGTTCCCTCGGCTCCGCGAGCGTCACACCCAATTTGCCGGCACGCTGTCAGGAGGCGAACAGCAGATGCTCTCAATCGGGCGAGCCTTGATGGGAAATCCGCGGGTACTTCTGCTGGACGAGCCATCCGAAGGCCTTGCGCCACTGATCGTCGCCGAGGTCGGCCGGACCATCAGGCGTCTGAAGGGCGAAGGCCAATCCATCTTACTCGTCGAACAAAATCGCCAGCTCGCCCTCGATGTCGCCGACCAGGCGGTCATTCTCAACACCGGACGTTGCGTGTTCTCCGGCGAGGCCGCAGACCTCGTGAACAACGACGAACTGATCGCACAACATCTCGGCGTCTATCATGCTCACTAAATCAATACATCCACTCTGTTATTGAGGTCGGCCATGAAACTCGGCGTATGCGGAACAGGACGAATGGGATCGGCGATCGCGCAGCGATTGATGGCCGTCGGACACGAGGTCGGCGTATGGAATCGTAACCAGGTCAAGGCCAAACCCCTGACCGACGTGGGGGCGACGCAGTTTCCTACACCGGCGGCGCTGGCCGATGGTTGCGAAGCGATCATTGTAATGCTGCTGAATGACGCCGCAAGCGACGCCGTTTATCGCGGCCCGGATGGGCTCCTCAACGCTAAACTCGCAGGCAAGCTCGTGATCGACATGAGCACGGTTCGGCCAGACACCATGCAAAGCATTGGCGGCGCCGTGGCGAAGCAAGGTGCAGCTTTTGTCGAATCCCCAGTGGCTGGAAGCACAGCGCCCGCGAAGGAAGGCAAGCTGTTCGCGCTGACCGGAGGAGAAAAGGCAGACCTCGCCCGCGCGATGCCGATTCTTGAACAACTGTGCCGCCGCATCGAACATTTCGGCGCGCTCGGTTCGGGCGCCACCATGAAACTTGCCGTCAATTTGCCGCTGCTGGTTTATTGGCAGGCGCTCGGCGAGGCCTTGACCATCTGCAAGCAACTTAACCTACCGGCTGATCGACTGATCGATATCCTTTCCGACACCGCGGGCACACCAACCGCGATGAAGGGCCGAGGCGCCATCATCGCCAAGGTCCTGAGCGGTCAACCGTTGGGCGAAACGGCGTTCGGCCTCAGCGCCGCCAAGAAGGATCTTGCCGCTGCAGTTCAATTCGCCGCGTCACTGCATGCCGAACTTCCCGTTACGGCAAGCGCGTTAGCCTGCTTCGAGGAGGCTGAAGCCGCAGGCTTCGGCGAGGCAGACGCGACCGTGATGTCGAGCCGCTGGCAGCAACGGTCCGCAGCCACGACAAAATCATAACTCCCTGCAACCGTTGTCGGGCTCAGAACATCACTCAGCAGCAGGTTTCATTCAATGATCGACAGCAAAAATCGCTATGGCCGCACCGCAGCCCGTATCCATGATGCCGACGGCCCTGCCCGGCGTCCATCATCTCCGACCATCGACATCCATGCCCATATCGTGGTTCCGCAGGCCGCCGCGCTCGCGCAACCACATGTCGATGTCAGTCGCATCCCACTGGCGCATTTTGCCGACGCGGCGACCAGGGAAATCAACGGACAGCAGGAGAACGACGTCCGCGAAGTGATGACCACGATTGATCGCCGCCTCACCGACCTTGACCGAATGGGTATCGACGTCCAGGTCGTGGCACCTGCTCCAAACCAATGCTATTATTCGATCGATCCGAAGATCGCCGAAGCCGCGCACCGCCTCGCCAACGACGGCGTTGTGGAGTTCTGCTCGCGCAAGCCCGACCGCTTCGTCGGGCTTGGCGTCGTTACCCTTCAGGAACCCGAGGTCGCGGTCCGCGAGCTCGACTATATCATGGGAACACTGAGCTTGAAGGGCGTCGAGATCCTGACCAATGTCGACGGCGAGGAGCTCTCCGATCCGAAATTCCGGCCGTTTTTCGCGAGGGCAGAGCAACTCGGAGCCTTCATCATGATGCATCCCAACGGATTCACCCATGGCCAGCGGCTGACCCACTACTACTTCAACAATGTGCTGGGAAATCCACTCGACACCACGCTCGCGCTTCACAACCTGATCTTTTCCGGAACGCTCGCGCGCTTTCCCGAGCTGAAGTTGATGGCGGTGCACGGCGGCGGCTATCTTCCGGGTTATTCCGGGCGGATCGACCACGCGTGGGGCGCGCGGCGGGATTCGCACGCCGACCTGCCGCTACCCCCGACGACCTATCTGCGCCAGATCTATCTGGACACGGTCGTCTTTACCTATCACCAGTTGGCCTATTTGATCGACGTGTTCGGCCCGGACCGGATCTTGATGGGGACCGATTATCCATTTGACATGGCCGAATATAACCCGATCGGTCATATCGCCGGCGTGAACGGGATGGACGAGACGACCTTGGCGCAAATCGCCGGCGGCAACGCAGCACGGGTGCTCGGCCTCGATCCCTGATGTCGCGGCATCATCAGCGAGGGGCGCTCGTCGCCTTGTACCCCGGCTGTTCGAAGGGATGCGAGGATGCAAAAGCTGGCAGCGCAAAGCAACGCTCGACAAGGCGAGCCACCAGGGGATACGGGTTCAAGTCGAGCTTGACATATTGCGCGGTTACGACGTGACCCGCGATGCAGATGTCCGCGAGGCCCGGCTTGTCGCCGAGTGCGAAGGGCGCCGGAGCACGGTGCCTCAGGAGCCGTTCGTACGTCGCAAGTCCCTCTGCCGTCCAGTGCTTGCCCCACGCCTCAACCGCGTGAGCGTCAGCGCCAAAACTCTTGGCGAGATGATTGCGAACGCGTGGCGTCACCAGCGGATGGGCGTCCGCAATCGTCATCAGCGCCAACGAACGCGCATAGGCACGCTCTTTTGGATCCTGCGGTATGAGCCGTGGTTCCGGTTGAATATCTTCGAGATACTCGATGATTGCCAGGGACTGGAACACCGAGTGCCCGTCGTGAATGAAGGTCGGCACCACCCGCTCTGCATTGACCGCTGCATATCCTGGTTCGAACTGTTCGCCTGAGAGAATATCAATCGGAATTTCCTCGAACGACAAGCTCTTGAGCTTTAGCGCAACCCGCACGCGGAATGAGGCGATTGATCGCCAGAACCCGTAAATCGTTATGCCCATGGAGATAAGATCCTGTTCGACAAATAGACGGCAGAACCTACTCTACCATATTGTGCTGCTGCCAGCGCAAAAGATAGGTTTGCAACTGTCGAATAAGGGCCGAGAGGACAACGCCGACCAACATCAGCACGATGACGGCAACCATCATGCCAGATGCTTCGCCGCGGGCTTCCGACTCGATGATCAACCGGCCAATGCCACGTTCCGCGCCAATGAATTCGCCAACGATGACGCCGATCAGCGCAAACGAGATCGCGGGCGAAAGCGACGCAAAGACCCAGGCCATGGTCGACGGGATCACGACGGTCCGGGTGATTTGCCATTCGCTGGCGCCAAGCAGTCGCGCCACATTTACGAAGCCTTCGTCGATCGCGCGTGCGCCCTCGAACGTGTTGAAAAATACCAGGAATACGACGACAATCCACGACGTGACGACTTTCGACATATCGCCGATACCGAACGCCAGCACGATGATCGGCGCCAGAGCGATCCGTGGGATGGAATTCACCGCGGTGATAAATGGCTGGAAGATGGCACTGAGCCGATCTGAACGGCCCAGGATCAACCCGGCCACGAAACCGCTGAGAACGCCCGTCAAGAAGCCAAAGAAGGTGTTCTTCAGCGTGACCGCGGCGGCAGCCCAGAGATTATTTTGGTTACGTGCGAGACACTTGGCAAAATCGCCGTTCAGCAAGCCGTTGAACGTACCCAACTTCGACTTAATGCAGCTCAAGATCAGGAAGTTATCGAAGATCTCCGACGGCTTCGACACGAAATAGGGATCCAGCAGATCCGGCACCAGCCACGGCAGCCTACCGCGCAGGTCATATCCCCATTGCCAGATCGAGAGCGCGACTACGCAGATCGCAGCTTGCCACGCCAAGACGTTGAGTGTCTTATGCTTTCTCATGCGTTGCGGCTCTTGACGAATTCTTCGCCGAGCGAATGCCAGATGCGCTGGAACAGCTCCGCGTAACGCGGCGTTTCACGCACCTTTACGGCATCCCGCGGGCGCGCAAAGTCGATCTCGAAAATGTCCTTGATTCGGCCAGGCCGTGCAGAAAACAGGATGATACGGTCAGCCAGCGTCAGAGCTTCGCCGAGATCGTGGGTAACGAACAGAACCGTCTGCTGTTCGCGCTCCCAAATTCGCAGCAATACCTCATGCATACCTATCTTGGTGTGGGTGTCGAGCGCACCGAACGGCTCGTCCATCAAAAGGATCTGCGGCTCCACCACTAGCGTGCGCATCAGCGCCGCGCGCTGCCGCATCCCGCCGGACAGTGCCGATGGATAGGCGTGCTCAAAACCCTGCAAGCCTGCCTGCACCACACAGGCCGCAATACGTTCCTTGCGTTCGGCGTCGGGAAGGCCGGCCAGTTGCAAACCATACCCGATATTGTCGGCTACAGTCCGCCAAGGAAACAGAGTGTCCCGCTGAAAGACATAGCCGACGCCCGGCGTCGCCTTGCCCGGGATGACCGGCGCGCCATCAATCAGTATTTCGCCGCTGCTCGGCCTGACCAGCGTCGCGATCATGTTGAGGATGGTGCTTTTGCCGGAGCCAGAGGGACCCAGGAGCGCGACAAACTCGCCGCGGCGGACGCAAAAGGACACGTCGCGCACCGCTTCGATCGACGAGCCCGCGAGCTGAAACGATTTGCTCAGTCCTTTGACCTCGATCCGTTTGATATCCGGTGACCGAGTTAGCTGCCCCTCGGTGTCACCCTGCACGCTCAACCCGGATAGGCCTTTCGGGCCGCGTCGATGAACGTCGGACTGACGACCTCGGCAATGGTGAGAGGCTTGATGCCGGTCATCTCTCGAAACCAGACCTTCTCACCACGCGCGAAGCCCGCCGCGTCGATCGTCGCGTCATAGTCGGTTACCTTTTGCAACGCTGTGATCTCGATAATGTTTGCTGCGCGCGAGGTGCTCCCGACGTAGGGCTCGATCACGCCGTAGATCTCATCGGGCCCGTGCGTCTTGATCCATTGCGTTGCCCGCCATAGCGCCGTAACGAGGGCCTGCATCTTTGGCGGATCCTTATCTATCGTCGATTGCAGGGTGAAGTGTGCCGTGACCGGGACCTTGCCACCGATATACCTGTTCCAGATTGCCTCGTCGGTGCCGTCGAACAACAACTCCCCCCAGCCCTGCTCTCTCGACTCATTTAGCAATGAAAGCGAGCTCACGAGCACATCGACTTGTTTGGACTTGAGCGAGCCAAGCATGGTGTCGACATTCCCGGTTCCGATCCAGGTGACCCTCTCGTCAAGTGCCATTGTTTCCATGTAGTAGGAAGCCCAGACATGATTGGTGCCCCCCAGCGATGATACCGAAACGATAGGTTTACGCCCGTCTGGCCGTTTCCAGTCCGTCAGCGCTTCCAGGGTCGTGATGCCCTGATCCTTCAAGTCCTTGCGGATAATAAAGATCACCGAACTGGAGCGCGTGTCGACCGGCATCAGCACGCGGCCGGCGCGACCATGATTGCTGAGCTGCATCGGATGAGTGATGTCGCCGATCCCGATATCGCCTTGTGAAGAAGCGATGATCTCGCGCGTCTTGACGCCGCTACCGCCCTGGATCAGTTTGCAATCCAGGCCCGCTTCTTTGAAATAACCGATGCGGTCGGCGACGAACTGGGCCTGATAGACAGGTACTGCTACTGGGTAAATCGCGCGGCCGTTCATGTCCCCGGCTCTGGCGCCGGTTCCCGTCATTGCGGCACCACTTCCAGCGATGATTGTCAGCGCCGAGCGTCTCGTGACGTATGCCATCAGGCGTGCTCCCTTGCCTTGCCGGCGACTGTGTCGAGCGCGCTCAGCACGGCGTCGCCCATTTCCGCAGTCGACAGCCTTTTTATCCCAGGCTCGGCAATATCCGCGGTTCTTGCGCCGGCCGCCAACGCTGCGGCCACGGCCTTCTCCAGCAGATCGGCATCATCGGGCCGGTTCAAGGTCAGGCGTAACATCATAGCGACGCTCAGGATCGAACCAAGTGGATTGGCGATGCCCTTGCCGGCGATATCGGGTGCACTGCCATGAACAGGTTCGTAAAGCGCCTTGCGCCGCCCAGAGCGATCGGTAGGGCCGAGCGATGCCGACGGCAACATGCCAAGCGAACCCGAGGCCATAGCGGCGCAATCGGAGAGAATGTCGCCGAAGATATTGCCGGTCACCATCACGTCGAACTGCCGAGGTTCCCTGACGATCTGCATGGCCGCGTTATCAACATAGAGGTGGGTGAGTTCGACGTCGGAAAACTCTTCACGGTGCAAGGCGATCACCTCCTCGCGCCACAGCACGCTGGCTTCGAGAACATTGGCCTTGTCGACGGAACAAACCCTGCCGCTTCGCGTCCGCGCCAGTTCAAAGGCAGCACGCGCAACGCGACGAACCTGATTGGTCGTATATTGCTCGGTGTTGAAGCCGCGACGCTGCCCGTCGGCGAGCGTCTCGATGCCGCGCGGCTCGCCGAAATAGATGCCACTGGTAAGTTCTCGGATGATAACAAAATCGACGCCCTCAAGCACTTCGGCTTTGAGCGGAGCAGAGTCGGCCAAAGCTGGATTGGCGACGATCGGCCTCAGATTGGCGTAAAGGTCATACCTGCTACGCAACGACAGCAGGCTGCCGGCCTTTCGTGCGGCGGGCGGAACCTGCTTGGTTTCCGGGCCACCGGTCGCGCCCCACAGAATGGCGTCGGCCTCGTCCATGGCCTCCGCAGTATCTTCCGGCAAGACCTTACCAGTGGCAAGATAGGGAATCAGGCCGTATTGAGCTTCGCGCAACCTCACCGGAATGCCGCGTTTGGCGACAAACCAGTTGAGAACCCGCTGCGACTGCGCCGTCACTTCGGGGCCGATACCTTCGCCACCGACGACCGCAACCTTGACCATGTTCGACCGATCAGTCATGCCGATTTCCTCGTGGAATAGATCCAGGGCCGGACAGAACGATCGGCGGCCTGAAAGGCCCGAATTTCGTCCTCGCGCTGCAACGTGAGTGCGATCTCGTCGAGCCCCTGCAAGAGACCTTCGCGCCGGCGCGGATCAATCTCGAAACTATGCCGCCTTCCCGATGGAGATACGATCGTCTGTGTTTCGAGATCGATGCTGATCCGTCCCGCCCCTTGCGTGGCTTCAACCTCCGCGGCGAGATCATCCACGATCGCCTGGTCGACGACGACGGGAAGGATGCCGTTCTGAAAACAGTTGGCAAAGAAAATGTCGCCGAAGCCCGAGCCGATGACGGCGCGGATGCCCGCTTCCTGCAGCGACCACACCGCCCCTTCACGGGAGGAGCCGCAACCGAAATTCGGACCCGTGATGAGAATTTCCGCCTGCCGATAGGGCTCGCGGTTCAGAACAAACGCTGGATTTTCCGTGCCGTCGGGTAGATAGCGCAATGCACCGAAGGCCCATTTTCCGAGTTCGCCGCGAACGGAATTTCCAACCAGACGATCGATCCGGATAATAACGTCGGTATCGACATTGCTGCGCATGATTGGCGCCGCGATTGCGGTGAGTTTGCCAAACGGTTTCGGCATTCTAGCGCTCCATGGCCCGCACATCGGCGATCGCGCCCGCGATTGCAGCCGCCGCAGCGCTCGCTGGACTTGCAAGATGGGTCCGCGCGCGTGGTCCTTGACGGCCGACAAAATTCCGGTTCGATGTCGAAACCGATCGCTGACCCGGCGGCACGGTCTCTCCGTTGGCGGCAAGGCACATGGAGCATCCCGGCTCTCGCCACTCGAAGCCGGCCTCGCTGAAAACCTGGTCAAGGCCTTCGGCCACGGCTTCTCGCTTGACGATTTCCGAGCCAGGCACGACCCAGGCTCTCACGCCGGGCGCGACCTTGCGCCCGCGCGCTATGTCGGCGGCGGCTCGCAGGTCGCTCAGCCGGCTGTTGGTGCATGAGCCGATGAATACCCAGTCGACGGGCGTCCCCGCGATCGGTGCGCCAGCCTTAAGGCCCATGTATTCAAGCGCCGCCTCGACTGCGGCGCGGCGGGCTGGATCGTCGATTTCCTCGGGATCTGGAACGAAGCCATCGACGCCGATGACATGTTCCGGGCTGATGCCCCACGTCACCTGCGGAATGATCTTCTCGACGTCGATGACGACTTCATTGTCGAATACTGCGTCGGTGTCGCCCGAAAGCTCGCGCCAGGCTTTGATGGCGCGCTCCCAAATCTCGCCTTGCGGCGCGTAGGGCCGCCCGCGCAAATAGTCGAAAGTCTTTTCGTCCGGCGCGACCAAGCCCATTTTGGCGCCCAGTTCGATCGAAAGATTGCAGATCGTTAGCCGGCCCTCGATCGGCATGTCACGCATCGCGCTCCCGGCGTATTCGACGGCATATCCCGTGCCGCCGGCTGCGCCAATCTGCCCGATCAAAGCAAGAATAAGATCCTTGGCGGTCACGCCAAGCGGGAGCCTGCCTTCAAATTTCACGCGCATTGTCTTCGGCCGGCGCTGAATGAGCGCCTGTGTCGCCAGCACATGCGTCAGTTCGCTCGATCCGATACCGAACGCTAGCGCTCCCAATCCGCCATGGGTGCAGGTATGACTGTCACCGCATACAATCAGTGCGCCCGGAAGGCTCAAACCGAGTTCGGGTCCGATGACATGGACAATGCCTTGGCCAGGCTGATCAATATCGAACATTTGGATGCCGCTGGCCAAGGTCTCCGCCCGCAGCGCGACCAGCAGTTCTTGTCCGATCTTGATCGTGCCGGCCCGGCCACGCGCCGTGGAAATGGCATGATCCGGCGTCGCAAACGTCAGTTCGGGATTTCGGACCTTGAGGCCACGACGTTTGAGATCGAGCAGGCCGCGCGACCCGCCGAGATCATGCAGCAGATGACGGTCGACATGGAGAAGATCTGTATCATCGCTGATTCGGGCGATGACGTGCTGGTCCCAGATCTTGGCCAGCATTGTTCGGCCAGGCTTACCCAAGGCAGTCCTCCCTTTGGCTTCTGAGGCCGACGGCGGGCGCCGCTCAATGCCGTTTCGCACGGCTTGTGCTTACGTCTCAAATTGCCCGCATCAAAGCATGACTGACGGCAGTCAGGCTAGTGCGGACAAAGGAAAAGATCGACGCATGACGCGCCCGTCGCCCATCTCAGCGAGCGGTCTCCGTCTTCCCGAAGGCGCCTGCGTCGGCAAGCGTCGCGATACGACGATCGTCGTAGTCCAGGATTTTCTTGAGAAGCTCTCTCGTATGCTCCCCCAAAAGGGGCGCAGCGACCGGGTCGACGGCAGGAGTCAATCCCATGTTGATGGGAGGCTCAATGTGAGGGACCGATCCAGCAGTCGGATGAGGGATCTGGCTCAGGCGATTGCGATCGCGAGCTTCCGGCGCATTGAACCCCTGCTCGACGGTGCGGAGATAACCAACCGGTACGTTCGCTTTCTTCATCTTCGCCATCCAGCTTTCGCGGCGATCGCTTGCAAAAACCTCTGCAATGATCGCTCGCAGCTTTTCCTTGTTGGCCGATCGCACCCTGCGTGTAGCGAATTGCGGGTCCGCGATCAGGTCGGGTCGGTCAAGAACTTCAGTCACGAGGCGGCGATAGAGCCGATCATTGGCGCAAGCTATGTAGAAGGGCCCGTCGGACGCTTCGTAGACTCCGACGCTCGGCGATCCATTAGGTGAATTCCCAAAGCGGCCCGGATTTACACCGTTGATTAGATAGGCCATGCCGTAGAAACCAGTCATCGCCATCGCAATGTCGAACAGCGCAACCTCGACATGCTGGCCGCGGCCCAATTTGTCACGGGCGATCAAAGCGAGCAAAATGGCATTGCAGGCGGACATTCCCGTAGCCATGTCGACGATCGGCGGCCCGGTTCGCACCGGCGGCCCGTCCGGAAAGCCGTTCAGCGACATAAATCCGCTTTCAGCCTGAGTGATCGGATCGAAACCCGGACGTGACGCAAACGGACCCGTTCGGCCATAGGCCGAGATTGAGCAATAGATCAGACGCGGGTTGGCCAACGCGACGGAAGCATAGTCAAGGCCAAATTTTTCCATGACGCTGGCAGAGAAATTCTCCACCACGACATCGGCGCGCGAGATCAACTCTCGTGCAACCTCACGCGCCGCTGGTACAGTGAGGTCGAGCGCAATGCCGCGCTTGTTGCGGTTCAGACTGAGATAGGCCGCACTCTCTCCCCCGACTTCCGCATGCTCATAGGCACGCGTGTCGTCGCCGCCGTCCGGATTCTCGATCTTGATGACCTCGGCACCAAAGTCGGCAAGCGTCTGAGTGCAGGCTGGTCCCGCAACGACCCGCGTAAAGTCTACGACCAACAGACCATCGAGAGCGGTCGGCGCGGATCTGTTTCTCGGCACTCGATCCGGCAGTTGCGGTCTTCCAGCCATGGTCTACCCGTCCCTTTTGACAGTCTATCCGGCAATTTCCGGTGAGTGCGACGCTGACCTTACGGTCGAATACCCGGGATCGACAAGCGGGCTATGACTCGCCGTTCAAGCCGATAATGCAGCAACGGCGGGTGCCAAGCGCCGCAACTTGTTTTTGCGAGAACCACGCGGCACCAAGTGACAAACCCAGTATCTCAACGGAAAAAAGCCCGGCGGCCGCAGGCCGCCGGGCCGGACTCCTCTTTTTTAAGACTCTGCCATGCACGAAAACATGGCCGCGGACGACGGTCCACCGCAATGGCATCAATCACGCAAAGATTTCCGCTCACCCGACTCCTAGTCATCGCCCCGGCAACTGACCGGGTCTCGAAATCGCCTGCCCTCAAGTCGTATTGGCTTTCGCCAATATAGTGTGTTCGCCCAACCCCATGGGTATTCCGGCTTGTACAGACGATAGCCCGCCCGAATAAAATTGTTCGCCGAAATGATATTGTCAGTCGTGTCCGAGACGATGCACTGCCATCCGTTGCTCCGCGCGCGAGCTTCCATGCAGCGCATCAGCCGCAATTGCAACGCGTTGCCGGAGTGCCTCTTCAACACGCCGACCCGGCAAAAGTACCCGGCGTTGCGGACATGCGCCGACGGGACCAACCCGCCAAAGCCGACGGCCAGGCCATCATGGTACGCCAACCACCAATGTCCCACGTCGAGTTCGGGAACGGGAGCGCTTCCAAAGAAGGTCAGGCGGTGGAGATCTGCAATTACATCTCCGAAGTCATCGTCGAAGCCGTCGACCTCGCGAATTCTGTACATCGCTGAACGTCCTTGCTATTGGATCAATTCCTGAGATGCCGCAACTACCTGCAAATCGAGATCCGCGGACCGGCCCGATCGCGAGCAGCCGGTCCCGCGCAAATCCGCTACTTTCCCAACATAACCTTGACGCCGAGCCACACGGCACCGACGAGGCCGGTCACGATCACCGTGATCACCGCCTTGAATGTGTAGCTTTGGGCCTGTTCGACGCTCTTGCGCCAGCGTCTCAAATGCTGAAAGTCCGCTCGCATTTCGCTGCCGACCCATTGCACGATCCAGATCGTGAAGGCATCGGCCGTGGCGCCCGCGCCGCCGATGTCGATGAAGGCCCGCAATGGCAGCAACGGATCGGCGGCGACCTTGCCGATGCGGCCTTGCGCCTTTGCATCATTCAAGACCTGCGCGAAGTAAGCGCCTTCGAACGCCCGCACGTAGTCGCCCTCCCAGATATGGCCGTAGCGGTCGGGATAGAGCGCCAGGTCCAGCCGCCGTTCTTCGTCCAGCACCCGCGGAAACCAGGGATTATCGCGCCAGTTGGCGCTCACGACGACCGCCCCCGCCGGATTCTTGGCCCGGAAAAAATCGTCGATCGCATCGGACCGGCGACGGGGATTCCATGAGGCCCAAAGCTCGGAGCCGTGCGCCCGGATCGTCGGACGCAACAGCGAGAGACTGCGTGCGCTCAGGTTTTGCGCCTCATCGATCCAGGCTATCTTGAATCCCTCCAGCGACTTGATCGACTCGGCCGTGTGGTCCTGCATGCCGCGGAAGATGATCAGGCCATCGCCCGGCGTTACGATTTTGTCGCTGTAGACCTTGAACCTGTGGCCAAGACCGAGCGCGGCGATCTTGCTCTCGATCAGCCGCTTGGAGGACTGTGCCAGCGTGCGCTGGGCCTCACGGATGCAAACGGCGAGCGTACCGCGCTCGGCCTGGCAAGCCTCCACGAGAAGCTCGGCAAAGAAATGCGATTTTCCCGAGCCGCGACCGCCGTGCGCACCCTTGTAGCGGGCAGGCTGGAGCAGCGGCTCAAACGCTTTCGCTGTCGGTATTTTCAGGATGGACAATGACGCGCTCGATTCTATGGATGAGTTCAAGCGGGCCATCGTCGCCGGCCTGAAGCGCCTGTGCGGCCTTGCCCCAGCCGCGATCGAGGATCGCATTGGCTGCGGAGACGCGCGCGGCATGGCTCGCATCCTTGGACCGCATGACGCCGACCAGGACGTTGATCGCAGTTTTGCTGTGGCTGCGCGCCAGCGAACGGATCTCGTTGATGGTCTTCGACATTTATTTTTCACGCCAGTCGGGCTGAACATGTTCGCAAGGCGCGGCATCGACGTGATCCATTCCGGCCTCATCAGCGAGCGCCGAGCGAAATGCGATCGTGGGAAAATCCGTCTGCTCGCGATTGTGCTTCGGACGGGGAATGAACTGGATGATCTCGGCACTCATGCGAATGCCTCCCATGCCGCGATGGCGATCAGGCCAACCAGCGCCGGCGATATCAGATAGGCGGTCATTGGATCTCCTTTCTGCGAATTCAATGTGCGGCAGATCGCGTCACGCCATCGTTTGGGGCGCGAACCTTATCCCGCTCTCATGGGGCCGCGGACGGTCGGTGGCACCTGGGTCACGCCGCCGGCCAGCACGTTCGGGCGTGCGGCCGATCGAAAGCTGTTCCTGGGAGTGGTTCGGGCGGCGACGCGCTAGCGGCGCTCGGACGACGCGGTTTGGGAGATGTGGCGTCGTGGCGCGCGGCCGCCGCCCGATTCCGGAAACGAAAAAGCCCGCCACGGTTTGTCCCGCGCGGGCGTTTTCGAATATTGCGATGGTGTCACTTTGCCAGTGATTTGCCCGACGTGTCAAACGTTATTGGAAATGCCGCAAATCGGGTTCGGCAAACTGAACCCGATCTCGCGGGTTGTGCCGCGAACATGCAAAAACCCGCTGCCGGATTTCCGGTGCGGGCTTGATGATTTCCGCGATGATGTCAATCTGCCCCTGATTTGCCCGACGTGTCAACCGCGCCGAATTCGGACACGCGCCGGATTCGGACGATGGATCGTCCGTGTCTCCCACGAGAACCTGCTCCCCGCGCGGAGTATGAACGTTTTCAAGCAGCTGCGCTTTCGCCTGTTCCTGCTGCTGCGCCAGGTCTCGGGCCTACTACGCCTATCACATGGGCGACGAAGTACAGCTGTCCGCGGGGATCATGCTCGTCCAGATGAAATAGCGTCCAACTCGACCGGCGCGGTTGGGCTGAGCCCCTCACCTCATTCGGCGCGATGACGACGATTTCCGGTTCTTGTTGCCGCGAGGCTTGCTCTTGCGTTTCCACTTTGGCGTATCCGGGTCGCGGCGGCGGCGCGGCTGTACGGAACTGATCCCATCGACGGCTGCCTTCAGCGCCGGTGCCTGATCCTCGATGTATCGCCATAGACGATTGGCAACCGGACCGTGCGGCTTGTCACGCCGCCGCGCCGCGACAATCTCGCCAGCGCCGCCGCGCAAGTGCCTTCCCCCTATCGAGAGCAATCGGCCGTCGCGCAGTTCGTCGGCGATCAGAAAGTTCGGCATATGGCCCCACCCCATCCCCTGCAGAATGGTCTGCTTCTTCATCAGCTGGTCGTTTACCGTCCAGCTTCGCGCTCCCTCGATCAGATAGTAGTCGCGCGAGACCGAGTGCCTCGCCGTATCGCGAATAATGCATTGAACATGATCGCGCATCCGTTCCGGTGTGATCCGGTCGGAAATCGGAAACGGCAAGAAACCCGGCGCAACGACGGGGATAACCGAGCCGGCGAAGAGATCGATGAATTCAAGGCGCGGATCGCTCTTGTCGATGTGATGGATGATCAGATCGGCTTCATCATCGAACAACCGCTCCCAGGGACCGGAAATCGCTTCGAACTGGAGATGCAACCGGGTCGTCGGACAACGCTCGAAGAACCGACGCAGAAATGCCAGTACCGCGGGCAACGGACAGAGGTCGCCGACCACGATCCGAAGCTCGCTTTCCTCGCCCATCGCCAGCTGCTGCGCATGACTATGCAACAGGCTGAGCTCATGCAGAAAGATACGCGTCCGATCGTGAAATGACCTCCCGATGTCGGTCAGGGCCACGCGATATCCATGCCTGTCGAGCAGACGCAGCTTGAGCTGGTCTTCCAGATTCCTCACCGACGTGAACACGGTCGAATGGCTTCTCCGCAACTTTGCCGCCGCGGCCTGAAAGCCGCCCTCGGTCACCACGGCGTCGAAGCACAGCAGCTGGTGAATCGTGACCCCGTCCATTGTCGATTTTTCCAACAATGTTTTTCCAGATTTTGTTCTTTCTATCAAATCACCCCGGCCTACGGTAGGGCACGATGGTGGCTACATCCTTGTTCGCGAGCCGGGGGAAACCCAAGTGATCACGCTTTACAAATTTGGACCGTTTCTCGGCACACCGGATTCAAGTCCCTTCGTGATCAAGGTGATGTTGCTGCTGCGGCTCGCAGGGCTGCCCTACCAGGAAGTGCAGGGAAATCCATTCAAGGGCCCGCACCGCTTCCTGCCCTACATCGAGGACGACGGTACCAAGGTCGCGGATTCCACCCTCATCCGGTTCCATCTCGAGAAGAAATACCGCTTCGATTTTGATGCAAACCTCGATGCCAAGCAAAGGGCAGCCGCCTGGGCCGTTGAGCGAATGTGCGAAGACCATCTTTACTTCGCCATGCTGGATATGCGCTGGATTGATACCGTCAACTTCAACAACGGCCTTGGCCGCACCATGTTCGGCTCGGTTCCGGCGCCGGTTCGTCCCCTCGTCAAATCGATGCTGCGCCGGATGAACGCGAAGCGCCTCCATGGACACGGCATCGGCCGTCATCCGCGAGCCGAGATTGCCGAGTTGGCCATTCGCGACCTCGAGGCGCTTGCAGCGATCCTCGGGGACAGGCCGTTCATCATGGGCGATGGGCCCTGCGCTGCGGATGGTTCAGTGTTCGGCATCATCACCTCCATCCTGACGCCGCCACTGGACTCTCCGCTTCGCGGATCGATACAACGGCATCCCAACCTGGTTGCCTATCGGGACCGAATTACCGAAAGGCTCTTCTCGCCCCGCGCCGTAACCAGGGTGCCGCGATCCGGTGCAACGGCGTCGCAACAACAGCGGGCGCCCGACCACGCATGAGCGTGCGCCGCTGCTGGCAGGTCGAGCCAGGTCAAACCCTCGGCCCGGCGCGGCAGGCGGCTGTTCCCCATGACGGCATCCGACCGCGAATGCACAACCGCATTGGTGCGATGCGGCATCGGTTTATGTGCTAACATCACGCCGCGACGTAATGATCGGCATCGGACCAGGCGCCCGCAGGCGTCTGGCCCGACGTTGATCTCCATCAAACAGCCGCGCCGCAAACGCGCGAGGCTGCAGCCAATGAAAAACACTAGGGGAAATACCTTGAGTAAACCCGATCGGATGAGCGCTCCCTCCACGGCCTTTCAGTCACCGCACGGGCTAGCGCTGTTGCGCGATCCCCTGCTCAACAAGGGCATCGCCTTCAGCGAGCAGGAGCGTGATGCGTTGGGCCTGCGGGGTTTCCTGCCTGCCGCCGTGATGTCGATGCAGGCGCAGGTGGAACGCGTGCTGACCAATCTGCGAAGCCTGCCGAGCGACCTCGAGAAATACGTGGCGCTCAATTCGCTGCACGACCGCAATGAGGCGCTGTTCTTCCGCATCGTTTGCGATCACATCGACGAGATCCAGCCGCTGATCTATACCCCGACCGTGGGGCTGGCGTGCCAGAAGTACGGACTGATCTTCCAGCGCCCCCGCGGCCTGTTCATTTCCGCCACCGATCGCGGTCGGATCGCCGAGATTCTCGACAACTGGCCGTATCGTACCAAGCTGATCGTGGTGACGGACGGCGAACGAATCCTGGGATTGGGCGACCTCGGCGCCAACGGCATGGGCATTCCGGTTGGAAAGCTCTCGCTTTACTCCGCCTGCGCAGGCTTGCATCCGGAAAACTGCCTGCCGGTCATGCTCGATGTCGGGACCAACAACGAAGAGTTTCTCAACGATCCCTACTATATCGGCCTTCGCCAGCGGCGGATCACGGGCGCGGCCTATGACGAGTTCGTCGACGAATTCGTCACCGCGGCGCGCGCGGCATTCCCCGGCGTGCTGATCCAGTTCGAGGATTTCGCCAACCATACGGCATTTCGCTTGCTGCACAGATATCGCGACACGGCCTGCGTCTTCAACGACGACATCCAGGGAACGGCCGCGGTCGCGCTCGCCGGCCTGTTCTCCGCCCTGCGCGTCAACGGCGGCAGGCTGAAGGAACAGCGACTGCTCTTCCTGGGCGCGGGCGAGGCGGCGACGGGCATCGCCGACCTCGTGGTCTCGGCCATGATGGCCGAAGGCCTTTCCGAGGCCGATGCACTTCGGCGCAATTGGCTGGTGGACTCGAAAGGCCTGGTGGTGAAAGACCGGCCCGGGCTCAGTGGGCATAAACTTCGATACGCGCACGACCAGCCGCCGCTCAGTGATTTCCTGACCGCGATGAACACGCTCAAGCCGACGGCGATCATCGGGGTTGCTGCGGTCGGCGGGGCGTTCACGCCTGACGTGCTGCAGACCATGGCAAAGATCAACGATCGGCCGATCGTGTTTGCACTGTCGAACCCAACTTCAAAGGCCGAATGCTCGGCCGAGGAAGCCTATCGTCATACAGGTGGCCGGGCGCTGTTCGCTTGCGGCAGCCCCTACGATCCGGTGAAACTCGACGGCAAGACCTTCGTGCCACGCCAGGGCAACAACTCCTATATCTTCCCGGGCGTCGGCCTTGGCGTGATTGCAAGCGGAGCCCGGCTCGTCACCAACGAGATGTTCATGGCGGCGGCGCACACGCTGGCGCATTGCGTGACCGAGGCCGATCTCGGCCAGGGCAGCCTCTACCCTGCGCTGCCGCGGATCCGCGAAGTCTCGGCACAGATCGGCGCGGCGGTCGCGGGCGTTGCTTTCCAGCACGGTCTGGCAACCGACCTGACACCGAACGATCTCATCGGCTTCGTCCAGTCGCAGATGTATGATCCGCATTACTGAGGTGGTGAGATTGCGAGGGAATCAACCGCGCTGAACCAGGCGCCTGAGGCTGCGGATCTCGGTCACGTTTTCGATATCGAGCACTGTTTCGATCAGTCGTGTCGACGTATCGCGTCCCAGGACCGGCACCGTCAGATCCCGCGCCTTTTCGATCACTTCGGCCCGCGCCATCGGATTGCGTGGCGTGCCGCGCACGGCCTCGACACGCTCCGAAAGACGGCTGCCGTCTGACAGTTCGATCTCGACGACGGTCTCCCGCGCCGGCAGCAATTTGGCGAGTTCCTCGTCGCGCACCAGATCGACCTTGGCGCGCTGCTTCAGCACTTCAGCATCCTGCATCCGCGGCTTGTCATGCGCGGCATGGAAGGACACCGTCTTGTCAATCAGCATCACTGCAACCATCTGCTGCAGACAGATATCGGGTATGTCGCGATTGTCGACGACATTGGCGACGGATGGCGCGAGCCGTACCGTGACCCGCTTGACCTGATCGGCCCCGAACGGCTGCTTGGCGCGGATCGCCTCGATGGCATCGAGCGGCCCCTGGATCGGCGAACCGACCGTCCATTTCTTGATGTCGGTCCGCGTAATCTCGTAGCGCTCGCCGAGCTTTTCGACCAGACGGTCGGGTTGCGCCTTCGGCGCGTAAGCGGTGAAAAAATTGTCGGCGCCGGAGAAGATGTCATCGACGCCGTTCCAGCCGGACTTGACCAGCAGCGCTGCGGTCACGCCGTTGCGGGCCGTCATGCCGGCGAACACGAAGGCCTTCTCGATGTGATCGGTATCGCGCCGCCAGGCAACAATCCCTGAGGATTGCTGGGCTGCATAATCGAGCACCCAGCGCATCTGACGTGCATCGAGAGCCGCGGCGCACGCTGCCGCCGCGGCCGCTCCAAAGGTCCCGGCGATGCTGTGCGTGGCAAGGCTGCTTTCGTAGCTGAAGGCCGCGCCTCCCATGGCCATCACCACGCGTGGACCGATGTCGTAGCCCAGCGTCACGGCCCGCAACAGACCGATGCCGTCGATGCCATGCACTTCGCCCGACGCCAGCGCCGCCGGCACCACGGCGCAGCCCGGATGCGAGCGGGATTCGTTATGCGAATCGTCGGTCTCATCGGCGTGTGCCATCACGCCGTTGGCGAGCGCGGCATCGATTGGCGCGGCGGTGAGCGCCGAGCCTGCGACCGTGATCGCGCCATTCCCGCCGTGCTCGCGAATATAGCGTTGAGCGGCCTGGCCTGGGGGCAATTCCGATCCGGAAATCATGGCCGCGATGGTATCGAGCAGATGAAATTTGGCCTGCTCGACCACGTCCTCGGGTAGCGCCCGAGCTCGCGCCGCGCTCATATAGGCGCTGAGGGTATTCATGATCTGTCCGGAGCCGCCGCCCTGCGCGCGCGTGCGAAGCGACGACAAGCCGAGCGCCATCGCCGCGAACATCGTGGTGATGCCGAGAACGCCGCGCCGCGATTGCATAACCAACGTTCAGCTTCCTTGAGCGCTTCTTGTCATTTTCTCGCGCTGTTCCTGCAGTCCCTCGTCGAATACCGAGGTATCTCCGCCCCACCTCGATATCAGATCGAGGCGTGCTTTTCACCAGGGCCCAAGGAGAAATTCGACAAGGCCCAAATCAAATTGCGACCTGCCGTCCGATTTCGACGACCTGGTCGTTGGGCAGGTTGAAGAAATCGCTGACATGCTCCGCGTTGCGTTCCATGACGGCGAATATCCGCTCTTGCCACCCGGGCAGGCCCTGGCCGTCCTGGCGGCGGACCACCGTTTCGTGGCCGACATAGTAGGTCACGTCAGCAAGGTCGATGGTGCACCCCAGCGCTTGGCTTGCGGCCAGCAATTCGGGGATATGCGGCCGCTCCATGAAGCCGTAGCGCGCCTCCGCCCGCCAGAAATCTGGTGCAACTTCCTCGACTGCAAGTCGATCGCCGGGAGAAACCCACGGTATCGACAGGATCTCGACACGCAAGACGAACAGGTGTTCGTGCAGGGCGCGGTTATGCTTGACGTGCCAGACCATCACTGGCGGCGTGTCCCGCTCGGTCCGGGTCATGAACACGGCCGTGCCCGGCACACGCGGTATCCTCTTGGCGGCGATGTTCGCCATGAAGTCGCGAACCGCAATCAACGCCTCGCGCATGCGCATCGAAACGGCCGCGGCGCCGCGATGCCAGATCCACATCACGCCGTAGACAGAGATCGCCAGCAGCAGCGGCACATATCCACCCTCCGCGACCTTGGTGAGATTGGCGAGGAAGAAGGCGCTGTCGATCACCAGAAAGAAGGCGGCAATGGCGCCCGCGGCGACCAGACTCCAGCCCCAGATCTCGCGCATGGCGATGAAGAGCAGCGCCGACGTCATCAGCATGGTCAGCGATACCGCGATGCCGTAGGCGGAAGCCAGATTGTCGGACTTGCCGAACCCGATGGTCAGTCCGAGCGTGACGATCATCAGGAGCCAGTTGACGACGCCGACATAGATCTGCCCGTAGCCCTCTGACGACGTCTGCTTGATCCGCAACCGGGGCAACCAGCCGAGTTGAATCGCCTGCCGTGTCATCGAAAACGCGCCAGTAATGATCGATTGGCTGGCGATAATGGTCGCGATCGTCGCCAGCAGGATCAACGGCAGCAGCAGGACATCAGGACAAAGCCTGAAGAATATATTGCCGTCGGTCGGCGCGCCTTCGAGCACAAGCGCGGTCTGTCCGGCATAGTTCAGGATCAGGCTCGGAAACACGACGGAAAACCAGGCCAACTTGATCGGGCCGCGGCCGAAATGGCCCATGTCGGCGTAAAGCGCTTCCGCCCCAGTGACACATAGAAACACAGCGCCCAGCACAAGAAACCCGGTTGCCCCGTGGGAGAACAAATAGGACAGACCATAGGTGGGATTGAGGGCCAGGAACACGGCGGGATGTTTGGCAATGCCGAAAACGCCCATCAGGGCGATTGTCGCAAACCAGATCAGCATCACCGGACCGAACAAGTGGCCAATGGCGGCCGTGCCTTGCGACTGGATCGCAAACAGGACGAGCAGGATGACGACGGCGGCGGGAACGACATAGGGCTGCAGCGCAGGCGTCGCCATTTCCAGACCTTCGAGCGCCGAAAGCACCGAAATCGCCGGCGTGATCGCGCCATCGCCATAGATCAACGCCGCACCGAACAGGCCGACGGCGACGATGGTCGGCCGGTTCTTCTTCTTCACGCCCAATAGGGCCATCAGGGCCAGAATGCCGCCCTCGCCGTCATTGTCGACGCGCATCGCGAACAGCACATATTTCACGGTCGTGATGATGAAGAGGGTCCAGAGCACCAATGACAACGCGCCCAGAACCACGCTGGCGTCGGGAGATTTTCCCGCGGTGCCCAGGATCGTCTTGAAGGTGTAGAGCGGACTTGTGCCGATATCGCCGAACACGATGCCGAGCGCCGAAAGAGCTGACGCAGTCAACCGACCAGGCGGGGCTTGGCGGGCGTCGCCGACGACTCGCAATGTCTGATGCTCACTCAATGTCATTTCCGGAAATCGGGGGTTGCGCGGCGGGAAAGCTATCAAAAACCCAGCGCTCGCGCTGCCGTAACGCAAGCCATCCCGAGGCAGATTATTGCCTGGTATTGCGACAGCCAAGCGACCCATCCGACGGCCCGAGCGGCCAGGGTTGCTGGCATGATCGCAGGTCGATGGCGCGAACTAACGGTCTCTGCGACCGAAGCTCACGACATCGCGACCGCGCGACCGCCATTGCGGCCAATAGTGCAATCCGTCTGATCCGGTCCATCGCACAGGATGGAAATGTGTTTGCTGCGACGGATCACGAACTCCGGAAGGCAGGTGTGATGAGCCCCTACTTGCGGGCCGATTCAGCCACGGCGGGACTTGGCGTAAGGGCGCTTGAAATCTGCGAGGCGATCAGGAATGCCACCACAACCGCCGGCAAGCAGATCAGTCTGAGAAATTGATCAACCGAAAGCATCGCCGGCATCCCCCAACGCAAACTCGCCCGGAATCCGCCTCGTTTGCGGGTTGCCCGGTCCCCTGCCCGCTGGTCACAATCTGGTCGGTAACAGCTGCCCGGATCATTGCCAGCAGCGCCAGCACCGAAGATTGCCAGCGTTTTCGTGGCACAGACGCTCTGCCTTAATTGTGGCGAAAAACGTCAATATCTGGTTCATTTTCGGGACAATTCTGGGAAACATTGTGGCCGCCAGCCACAGTTGGGGTTCCTCAAGGCGGTCGCCTAACCCCTCAGCTTCGCTGCGAGTTGCCAACAACGAGGTATGGGCAATGACCGGGACCTGGTTCCCGGCCTTGAACCGGCCGGGGAATATTCGCCTGACCGTTCCGATCAAGTCGGCAAGGCGATCGGGTCAATCCTCCGCCGGATGATCCGCAACCGCTGCCGTACCCGCCGAGGACATTCTCGACCACAGGATGTGCCCAGTTCAGCTCGATCGGCCCTCGGCCAGCGTCCGCCGTCGCCGCTTCAGATTACTCGTGCTCGCATTCCTTGCGATGCCCGGCGCAACGAAGGCTTGGGCAGAGACGTGCCCAAGCGCGAAGGACGACATCGCAACCGACCGACCGGACGTCACCAATTCCAGCCTGGTCGTACCTACCGGCAGCTTGCAAAGCGAAAACGGCGTGAACTTGAGTTCGCGCGACGGTGGACGCACCATCGACGGGACCAACACCAGATGGCGGCTCGGCGTCGCGCCCTGCCTGGAATTGCTGGTCGACCTGCCGACCTATGTCGCCAACGTCCGCGCGCCCGGATCCTCCGGATTCACGGATCTTGCACCCGGCATCAAATGGCAGGTCAGTCCGATCCCCGGAAAATTCGACTTGTCGGCGGTGTTCGGCGTGGCCTTGCCGACTGGCGCCGTGGCGATCGCGGGTCGCGGCGCGCAGCCCTATCTGCAGTTTCCCTGGTCCTATGAATTGCACAATGGCTGGGGCTTGAGCGGCATGTTCACCGAGTTCTTCCGGCCCTCGGAGTTGACGACCAAACGCTTGACCGAAACGACCTTCTCGATCGAAAGGAAGCTGTCCAACCGATTCAGCCTCTTCGCGGAGTATGTCGGCGACTATCCCGCGGATTCGGGCCCCATTCAGCAGATCAATTCGGGCGGGGTCTATCTCCTAAGCCGAACCCAAACGGTCGACTTCCACATTGCTTTCGGTCTCAACCACAACAGCCCGGCCTATGTCGTTGGGGTCGGCTATTCCTTCCGCGTTGACGGATTGCTCGCGGGCTCGTCGAGATAACGCGACCTGGCCCCTATCGCCGTCGCGCCATTCCTGATCAGCCGATAATGGCCGCCACGCGAGATTCGCGGATTGTTGCAGATCGATTCCTCAGCTTGTGTGCGGCGCACCAATCGTTGATCGCGCTTCCGCACCCTCCAAGCTTTCATGCCACCCTGCCGCCAATAGCTCCTCTGCGGTATTTCGGGATAGATCAGAACACAGGCCTAAGCCTAAGCTGCGGAAAGGCCGAGAGGAACATTGAGCCGCGCCCTCAAGACACCATGCCAATGGCGCGCCCTACAAAGCCGATTGAAGCCAAGAAAAAAGGGATGTCATGACCAAGGGATCGAGAATAACGAACGTCGAAATCCTGAGCTGTGACGCCGGCTGGCGAAACTACCACTTCGTCAAAGTCGCGACCGGGGACGGCGTGATTGGCTGGAGCGAGTTCGACGAAGGCTTCGGCTCTCCCGGCGTTGGTGCTGCGATTCAACGCCTGTCCGCGCGGGTGATCGGGCAAAACGCTTTTCAGCATGAACGCATCTATGCGGAATTATTCGCCGCGACGCGTCCGGCCGCCGGCGGCGTGGTTGCGCAGGCGCTCGGCGCCATCGAAAACGCGCTGCTCGACGCCAAGGCGAAGCTCCTGGGCGTGCCCTGCTACGAGTTGCTTGGCGGCAAGATCCGCGACCGTGTGCGCATCTACTGGTCGCACTGCGCAACATGGCGGATCAATCACCCCTCCTGGTACAAGCCGGCAATCGAGAGCCTCGACGGCGTGAAGGCCATCGGGCGCGAAGTCCGCGAGAAGCGATTCACGGCGCTGAAGACCAACATTTTTACTTACGACGGCGGCAAGCCGACGGGCTGGCGGCCGGGCTTCGGATCGCCGTTTCAGCCTGAGATCAATGTCGACCGCAAGGTGCTGCGCGACCTTCGCATGCATCTCGAGGCGATCCGTGACGGCGCGGGTCCGGATGTCGACCTCCTGCTCGACCTCAATTTCAACGCCAAGACCGAAGGCTATCTGAAAATCCTGCGCGAGATCGCGGACCTCGATATGTTCTGGGTCGAGATCGACACGTTCAATCCGGAGGCGCTTGGCTACATCCGGCGGCAAAGCCCGCATCCGGTCTCGTCCTGCGAGACGCTGCTGGGCCTGCGCGAATTCCTGCCCTATTTCCGCGAACAGGCGATGGACGTCGCGATCATTGATACGCCCTGGAACGGGGTCTGGCAATCGATGAAGATCGCGGCCGCTGCCGACGCCTTCGAAGTCAACGTCGCGCCGCATAATTTTTATGGCCATCTCTGCTCCATGATGAACGCCCATTTCTGCGCGGCCGTGCCGAATCTGCGGATCATGGAGATCGATATCGACCGCCTGGCATGGGATCACGAGCTCTTCACCCACCTTCCCGACATTCAGGACGGTCACCTCGTGATTCCCGATCGGCCGGGTTGGGGCACAGAGCCCAATGAAGAGGGGCTTCGCAGGCACCCGCCCAAGACGACCGGCGGGTTGCTGAACTACGGACGGAAGACCTGACAGCGGCTCCCGAACTGCCTTATAGGCAGGAATCAGAGAGCGCGTTTCTCAGGGCGAGATGCTGGCGGCGAAGTGCTCTTGATCATCCACCTGCCGATCACGACCTTCGCAATCATCCCGATGACAAGGAATGCGACAAAAGTAGCGATCGCGACGAACAGCAGGCTCGTCGATCGTGTCTCCCGGCTCGCAATCGATCACACCTTGAAGAGCTTCGCATAGTGCGCCTTGATATCCTCGCTCTGTGCCAGCACCGCGGCGGGATCCGATTTGAGCAGTTTCATCGCCGACAAGGGCTGGCGACCGGGCTTTTCCTTGATCTGGGCATGGAACGATCGATGGGCGAAATTGTCGACCAGCGATTGCTGTCCCTCAGCACTGAAATAGTAACTCTGAAACAGCCGTGCGGCGTTCGGATTGGGTGCGTTGCGGAACACAGCGGAGGGAACGATGATCAAGGGCGAGCCTTCGCTCGCATAGACCACCTCGACCGGCTTGCCCTGCTCTTTCAAGAGCAGAAGATTGTAGTCGTTGCCATCGGCCATCACGGCACGCTCGCCCAGCAGCAGCTTCTTCGGCGGATCGGCGGCCGACTGCACCTGCAGCACTTTCTGCTGGGCCAGCCTTTCGAAATAGTCCCAGCCGAGCTCCCGCGAGAGCACGAACGTCGCGGTCATGATCGCTCCGCTGTAGCCGGGATGCGCCTTCACGATCTTGCCCTGCCACTTCGCATCGAGCAGATCGGTATAGCTCTTCGGCGCCTCCTCCGGCTTCACCAGATTGGTGTTGTAGCCGATGGCCTCGATCCAGCCGCATGATGTTGCGTAAGTGCCGTCGGGGTCGACCTGATCGGCGGGGAAGTATTTTGCGACGTCGTCCGGCAGGTAAGGCGCAAGCCAGTCTTTTCCCTTCCAGTCGAGATAATGCGCGGGGTCGGTCGAATTGGCGACGTCGACGGCGTTGATGCCGCTGCCCTGCTCCTGCGCGATGCGCTGAAAGATTCGCTCGGCGCCCGAGCGCTCGACATGAACCGATATTTCAGGATATTTGGCCTCGAACGCCTTGGCGAGCCGTTCCGCGACGTTCAGTTCGAGCGCGGAATAATAGAAGACTTTTCCCTCCTTGCGGGCAGCCGCGAGCAACTCCGGCGTGATGTCAGCTGCCGGCGGCGGCGCGGCCTTGACCGGCTCGGCGAACAACGCGCTCGCCGCAAGCGCAGTCGAGACCTTGAACAATTCGCGCCTCGACCACTTGCCACTTCGCATGACATGTCCTCCGCTGGCACGCGCATTTTCTGACTCGGCGCGCTGGTCACCGGACCAACCATAGCAGATTCCGGCAGGTCGGCCGAGCCACCATTAGCGTGTTTTTGATAGTCGAACAGCTTCAGCGGCCCGAACGAATGGCGTTGCTTGGCGTCGGCCTGTCGGTGATATGTTGACCGAAGAGGCTGCCGATCAGTTCGACGGCCGCGCGCGCGGTGCGGCCGCGCTCGTCCAGAAATGGATTGAGCTCGACGATATCGACCGAGCGAACCAGCCCGCAATCATGCAACATCTCCATGACTAGATGCGCCTCCCGGTAGGTCGCTCCGCCTGGCACCGTGGTGCCGACGCCGGGGGCGAGGCCAGGATCGAGAAAGTCGACATCGAAGCTGACATGCAAGACACCATTGCACGCGCGCACCTTGTCGATGACACGGCGGATCAGGACGCTTACACCGAACTCGTCGATCGCGCGCATGTCGGCGATGCTGATGCCGCGGTCGCGCAGCAAAGCCTTCTCGGCTTTGTCGAGCGAGCGTATGCCGAATAGCTCGAGCCTGTCGGGATTGATGGGGGCGCGCGGCTCGTCGCCGAGCAGGCCGTCGAGTCCCCCCTCTCCGCACAAGAAGGCGGCTGACATGCCGTGCATGTTGGCCGACAATGTCGTTGCGGGAGTGTTGTAGTCCGCGTGCGCATCGAGCCACAGCACGAAAAACTCCCGGCCGGCCTCCCGCCAGTGGCGCGCGAGTCCGTTCACCGACCCCATCGAGAGCGTGTGGTCGCCGCCGAGAAAGATCGGAACCGAGCCCGATCGCGCCAGCTCATAGCTGCTGTGGCTGAGCGAGCGAACCCAGCGCTGGATTTCCCGGTAATGCCTGGCGTTCTCGGGCGGCGGGTCCTCGAGCTCCGCCACATCGGCAATCCCGAGATCTCCATGGTCCATTACCTCCAGACCAAGGGTCTTGAGCAAGGTCAAGAGACCTGCGGTGCGAAGCGCCGCGGGCCCCATCAAGGTTCCGCGCTGCGAGGCTCCGATCTCGACCGGAACTCCGAGCACCGCGATCCTCGTCGGATCGATTTCAACAGCTTCGGTCACGGCGTATCCTTTGGCATGGCTTCTCCAGTGCCCTCAATATCAGAGATTGTCGAACTCGATCCCCGGCTCGATCAGGTTAGAACAACTGCGGTCCGCGCCGATCGAGCTGGCCCTCCCATGTCGACAGCGTCGCAGCGACGATCATGACCCCGATCCCGGCGGCGCTGACCACGAGCTGCATGGCGAAGCTCGCGGAGAACTCGACCAGGACGGCGTGAGCCAAGAAGGACAACAGAACTCCGACGCAATACATCGACAGGGAGTTTTCGCCGCAACGAATCATCGCCAATGTCCAGGGCCTCATTGGGCCGGACCAATCGCTTGGCGTCAGGCGCGAAACCACGACGGCGAGCGCAAGAAAATGCAACAGCCGCACCGGTGCCAGGTGACTCTTGTAGATCGGATAAATGAGTCCTGCTATCTCTGCGGGCACCAACTGCTCCAGCACCTCGAATTGCCAGCTCAGCGTGATGATCAGACTGACGCCAAGATAGAGGAGCGCTACCACCAGTGCAGCGCGCGATTGCACGATCGTCCTCAGGCGCGCGCCACCATCGCAAGCATACCAGGCACCGAACACGAAGAGGATCTGCCATGCCACCGGATTGAAGTACAATTCGCCCGTAGGCCACGCCGGGACATGCCAGCCATACAATTGAACCATGAGGTAGAGCAAAGCTGACGCGATGAGCGCGATAGAGGGACGACGGCCGAGAAGCCACAGCAGCCCCGGAAAGCTCAGATGCAACAACACAAAGGTAGGCAATATGTCGGTATTGACGGGCGCATATTGCAGGATGGCAGCATGAATAATGATGGCGCCGGGATTTCGGAAAAAAAAGCCCGTGTTGGTTTCATCGAGATATCGATTGCCACCGCCGACAATCCAGATCAGAGCGAAATAGAAGATGAGCAGGAGGAGAAAGGCCGCATAGATCTCCCAGCCTCGCCGAAGAGCGCGCGTCACGATCGTTGACCAGCCCTGCTCCGGCAACGCACCGCCATAGGCAAGCATGCAGGTGTAGCCGGAGACGAACACAAAGACTTCGGTGGTGTCGCTGAAGCCATAATTGCGCAGCGTTAGCCAGGTCAGCGCATTGTCGGGAATGTGATCGATGAAGATGAACCAGAGCGCAAGTCCTCGGCAGGCATCCAATCGCAGGTCACGGCGGTCTCCGTGGCCGAGAAGGGTCTTGACCTCGGTCTCCGGCAAACGATCGGTCACGATACCAACGAGCCCTCATCCCACGGAAAATCGCCGCGTGAAGGCTATCTCGCATATTCGGATGCAGTTGTCAGCATGCGAGGAGAAACAAGTGTCCGAGACGGCGAAGCGCGGCACTAGGCCGCGCCCGCCGCTTTCTCGGTGCGGAGCACCGACACAAAACGGCTTTCGAAGTCTGCAACCGGCATCGGCCGACCGAAGAAATAGCCCTGCCCCTCCTCGCATCCCATGCTCAAGAGGAAATCAGCGGTTGCCCGATCTTCGATGCCTTCGGCGATCACCGAGAGCCCGAGCTGCTTGCTGAGCCCGACGGTCGAACTGACGATCGCCGCATCGTCGGAATCGGTCAGGAGGTCGCGCACGAATGACTGGTCGATCTTGAGTCCGTCCAGCGGGAACTTCTTCAGATAGCTGAGGCTTGCATAGCCGGTGCCGAAATCGTCGAACACGATGCGGACACCGAGTCGCTGAATCCTTGCGAACGTGTCCAGGACCTTCTCCTGGTCCTGGAGCAGAATATCCTCGGTCACCTCCAGCTCGAGCAATGACGGCGTGAGCCCGGTTGCGCCGAGCATCTCTGCGATCGAGGCCGCAAGGTCGCCCGACTGCAGTTGCGACGGCGACAGATTGATGCCAACCCGAACATCATGTCCGGCGAGTTCCCATGTCCTTGCCTGCCTGCAAGCGGTTGCGAGTACCCATCCGGCGATCCGTTCGGAAATCGGGGACGTGTTGACAACCGGCATGAATTCCCCGGGCGAGACGATACCGCGCTCCGGGTGGCGCCAACGGATCAGCGCTTCCACGCCGATCAGCGAGCCGTCGACGAGGTGGACCTGTGGCTGATAAAACAACTCGAATTCATTGCGTTCCACCGCAAGCGCCAACCCGGATTCCAGCGTCAACCGTGCCTCGAGCTCATGCCTGATCGAGGCCTCGAAGACGACATGAGCGCCGCGTCGGATGGCCTTGGCGCGACACAGCGCAAGATGGCCGTTGCTCAGCAACTCGTCAGCGGTACGACCACCCTCCGGATGGACCGCGACGCCGATCGAAGCCTTGACCCGATGTTGACGTATTCCGGCCAAGAGCGGCGTGTCGAATCCATGGGTAATACGTTCGGACAGCTCTGTAACCGAACCGGCAATTGCGGCGCAGGGAACCGCGATAGCGAACTCGTCGCCGCTCAAGCGGGCAACGACGCCCGTTCCGCCTGCCTCCACCTTCAACCGTTCGGCCACGGCGCGCAGCAACAGGTCGCCGCTGGCATGGCCAAGGACGTCATTGATCCGGTTGAAGCCGTCGAGACCGAGCACGAGCAGCGCGATCGCGCCGTGCGGCCCTTCCGAGGCGGCAATCATGCCCGCAAGCTCGGATTGAAGCATGTTACGGTTGGCGAGCCCGGTCAGCGAATCGTGCTCCGCCAGATATTTGACCCGCTCCGCTTCGCGCTTTCGCACCGAAATATCGCGCAACACGGCGCCATACTGAAAACCATCGGTGCCTTGCCAACCCGAGAAACATGCCTCGAGGGGAAATTCCTCGCCATTGTTGCGAAGCCCGTTGAATTCGACAACTGAGCCGCCTGGCGACAATAATGCAGGACGTGCCGCATCACCGATCGAAAACGAGGGGCGAGAAGCGTCACCATTGATGGCGCAAATGGTGTCGAACGGTTTGCCGATCATTTCCTCGCGTTCATACCCAAAAATCGCGGCTGCCCCGGGATTCCAGACGGTAATCAGATGATTCCGGTCGGTGCACACCAATCCATCTCCAAGCGACATCGCAATGCGCTGGAAGCGGTTCTCGGCGATGTGACCCAATAGTCCACGGAAGTCGATTTCGTCGAGTGCGATGGCGGCCATGTAGACAACGATCGCAGTGTGAAACAACGAGGTGTCGAGGATGAACGGAAATCCTGCCTGCAGCAGGTTTGCGGCGACCTCGAAGGCGCCAGCCATACCGACAAGCACGACGACCCTCCTGCCCGCACCAAGCCGACGCCATGCCAGCATCATGATCAGCGCAATGATAAAGAGCCCCGCGACCGTGACATTGTCCGAGGTCCAACGCAGGGCGCGATTCTGCAGGATCGATTCGGCCGCCAGCGTCTGGAGCACGGGTCCCGCAACAACCCTTCCGTTCGGAATGCTGAAACGGTCGCCGAGCTCAAGAGCAGTCCCGCCAACAACGATCTTCTTGTCCCTGAGCCGCTCGAACGTGGCGGAATCACCGCGCAACACATCGACATACGACACCTTCGGAACGGAAGTCGGGCGGATGCCGAAATCGATCAGGAACGGCCCGTCGCTTTGCCTGTATTGGCCCGCCAACACCGCGCCCATCGATGGAAGGAACTCACCGTCAAGCTTTTCGCCGAACGGATAGCGCCGGACCAGGCCATCCGGTTCTACGGTAACGTTCACCATCGCCGACCATGCCTGGCCGGCAAATTCCTTCAGCGGGCGATTGATATGGACCGACGCAACATTGCCGGCATCCACGCCCGGTTGCTTGAACGAGGGCAGGACCACGGAGCCGCCCGCGCTCGCCAGCGCATGGGCGAAATCCCGGTCCGATGCCGGATCTGACGGAGAGCTGAAGTCCACATCGAACACAATGTCGCGCGCGCCCGCGGCTTCAAGCTGGCGAAGCAGATCGGCGTGCAGCCGGCGCGGCCATGGCCAAACACCGATGGCCTCGATGGATCGCGCATCGATTGCGACGACGACAATATCGCCACTGGCCTGGCGCGCCTCCCACCTGAAGCGCAGATCGGCCAATGCATTGCGCAACGCGCCATGCCAGCCTGACGCCAGAACGAGCGCCAGGGCACTCGCGACAAGAACATGCGGCCGATAGTGCTTCACCTCGTCATCCCCCGCGCATCCCTCCACCGGCGAAACGCGCTTTCCCCGCGTTGTCCCGTCAGCTAGCCGCTAGTGTTTGGCATTTCCATTTCCATTGCCATTGCCGACGCCATGATTGCCGTTTCCGTTGCCGTTGCCGTTCCCATTGCTCTTGCCGTTGCCGGTCGCGCCATTGCCATTTCCATTTCCGGAAGCGGTTGCCGACACCGCGTTACCAGTCGCCATTGAAGCGCTGGCTGAGGATGCAGCGGGACTCGCCGTGGGCGCGGCGTTGGTGTTGGTGTTGGATCCCTGGCTGGACGTCGTCGTCGCGTTCACGTTCGTTTGGGCGTCGCTCCACACCGTGCCTGCGCGTTTGACCGATCCGGCAGTCTCGGTGCCATGGGCAAGACCGTGAGTCGCTTTGTGCACATTCAGCCTGACTTCGCCGAGCACCGCCGAGATGTGAACGACATTTCGTTTTGCAGGCATATTGCCTGCCGCCCGTTGCCGGTCGAATAATTGGGCCGCCGATTTCGCGCGGTTCGTATCCGCGTGGCCGAGCGCGTGGATGAGCTTGCCGTCGCCCGCGTTGTGCGGAGCGGACAGGCCGGACTTCGGCACGGGAATCCTCTCGATCGAGGAGGCACGAGGCGACCCGTGCTCGATCGGATTGAAGGGGCCCGAGCCGCTCAGGGTAAGGCCGGGTTTGCCGTGCGCAAACGCGGTCGCGGTCTGACCTGGAACGATCTGCGCGATCTGGCCTGATTTGAAATCCGAGACTTCGACCTGCCCCCTGCGCACTTCGACGCTGGTGCTGCCGGCATTCACCGTTACGGCGAACTGTGTGCCTTTGACCACGGCCGCAAGATAGGGTGTTTCGATCTCGAAATGCTTGACGTTGCGCTTTTCCACTTCCAACAGCACCGAACCTGCCCGCTGCAGAATCGTCGTCGACAATCCCGCTTTCGCTTCGGCCGGCAGACCGATCACCGTGTTCGGTGCAACCAGGATTGTTTCCTCGCCCCTGACGAGCAGCACCCGGCCATTGCGTCCGGTCCGGATCGTGTCGCCGGGCTTGAGGACCTCCTCCTGTTCCAGCGAAACCGGATCCGCACCAGTCGTCGTGATCCAGACCTCGCCTGAAGATTTGCTGACCGACCAGGCGCCGCCTTCTGCGGCGAGCGCACTCGAGGCCATGCCCCAAACCAACGCCGCCATCATGGCACGCGGTGCACCACCAATTCGGAACATTACGACCTCCGCATTCTGCTTCTGCAGCGAAGCCGAGACGTAGCGGAAATCATTCAACATTGACTTAGCAGAAGGTGCTCGGTTTGGCCGTCGCCTTAACCCTTCGTTGACCATAAAAATCTATGAAAAATCATGCAGCTAACACATCGACCAGCGCTCGTTAGGCTCCATCCGTGGAACTACGGAAATGCACACGTGCAAGAGGGGGGCGCCCGGCATCTTCGTACCATCAGGGCCGTCGGCGCCGGCTTGCTTCTGATTTTGTCTGGCCTGTGGTCTGCTTCGGCCACCGCTCAGCAGGCAGGCCAAACGGGTTTCGATCCCAGGCAAACCGAAAAATACTTTGAAGATCTGCAGTCCAGGGAACGGGTGCAGCCTGCTCGCTCCGGGTTGCGGATGCCCGTCCTCCCTCGCCCGACGATGACAGGCGATGCAAAGCCGCTGTTCGTGCTTCGAGGCATTACGATCACCGGCGCCCATGCCTTGTCACAGGATCAGCTATTAACGAGCTATCAGCCCTATCTTGGAAAGAACGTCTCGCAGGCCGACCTCGCGGCCATTGCCGGAAGCATCAGCGATCTCTATCGCGCCGCCGGCTTCCACCTCAGCCGCGCCATCGTCCCGCCACAAGATATCCAGGACGGTCAGATCTGCATCCAGCTGATTGAAGGTGGCATCGCCGAGGTCGCCCTGAAAGGCGATGGCGCCGAGCAGTTCGGCATACGACCACTGCTTGACCCCGTGTTGGCCGAGCATCCGTCGCTGCTGATGACATTGGAGAGACAGTTACTCCTGATCAACGGTCGGCCGGGCGTGCGCATCGTCGACACGGCACTGGAGGAGATCGGTGCGGCGACCGGACGTTTTCGCCTGATCGTCTATTTGAAGACCTGGCACATCTACACATCGTTCGGGCTCGACAATCTGGGATCGTCGTCGGTCGGCCCATGGCAGACGTATGCAACGGCTGCATTCAATTCCTATCTTCTTCCTGGCGACACGCTGGCGCTGAATCTCTCGACCGTCGCCAACGATCCGCGCGAATTGGCCTTCAGCCGGCTATCCTATGATGTTCCGGTTGGCCTTGACGGAGCACGGATCGGCGCTTCTGCCCTGCATAGCGAGGTGCGGCCCGGCGACGACAGGCGTCTCACCAACGACACCACCAAAACGGAGGCCTTCGAGATCCGCGGCAGCATCGTCCCGCTGCAGTCGCAACGATCTTCGTTGACGCTCACCGTATCCGCAGGCTTCAGCGATATTTCCGAACGCGATGTGTTCGGTCCGATCTACAATGATTATATCCGCACCATAACTCTGACCTCCGACTACCGGCTGCGGGACGGCCTGGGCGGCGAGAATTACTTCACAACGACATATCGGCAGGGCCTGGACATTTTCGGCGCCTCGCACCTCGGCGACGATCTGCTGTCGCGCGACGGCGCATCCGCCAACTTCTCCGTGTTGGACTTATGGTTCACGCGCTATCAGACATTGTCCGATGCCTGGTCGGTGAAACTGGCTGCCGCCAGCCAGATCGCGTCCGACCCACTGTTCACCTCGCAGCAATTCTACCTCGGCGGAGCCGCTTTCGGGCGCGGCTATGGCAGCGCGGAAATCAGCGGCGACAACGGCCTTGCGGGCTCGTTCGAGTTGCGTTTCGATCAGAAGATGAATTTTCGCTACCTGACCGGTTATCAGCTCTACGGCTTCGTCGATGCCGGTGCGGCCTGGAACGACGGCTTCAGCTTGAACGACGGTCTCGCCCTGACCTCGGCCGGCGGCGGGGCGCGCTTCTTCATGTGGGATGATCTGCGGGCCGATATCGGCGTGGCATTCCCCCTCAGCTATCGCGCCCCGGACAACGAGCGGCGGAGCGCACGGCTGTTGTTTTCATTGTCCAATGCGCTGAAGCTTTGTCCGGAACGAAGCCAGGCACGATGCTTCTGAGACCTTGTCGTGGCACGGCCGCGATCTGAAGGGATCCGCGAGCCGTCGGAGCATGCGGCGCAACAAATCGCGCGGGCAAGACGCATGTCGCAAACAAGCTTATCCCAGGGACTTGAGACAGATCAAAGCCCCCCGCCGCAAGGCGCGCGACGATGGGCAATGGAAAATCTGACCTTTCGATGCAGCCAGACTGGGTCCAACGTCCAATTGCCCCTCTCGGACTCTCCGTCTACCGACAGCGCGGACAGTTATGAAGCTGTGGCGTGTCCGGCGTGCGGGCGCGTGCATCTGGTCAACAAGACCACCGGCAAAATGCTGAGTGAGGCGAAGATGCTGAACGACAAGGAAAAGTAAATGCCTCACATCGCGAGCTTCGTTCAACGCGTTTTTCGGTATGCTCTGAAGCTTCTGAAATTCGTCTCCGCGCGGCTGGATCTGACCCATTTTCCGGGTTCATGTTGCGGATAGTGGGACGACCGATCTTCCGTCTCGCAGTTACTAGTATCGCTAACCCCGTAGGGAGTGTTGGATGCGTGCCGTTATGAGAAACGCCAAGGTTCTACTCGTCGCCACAGCTTGGCTCGCTGGATCGCACGCGATGGCGGCTGACGCCGACCATGGTGGCGTTCTCGCCAAGCGCTGGTGCGCCACCTGTCACGTGGTCGATGCTGGCCAGAAGCAGGCGAGCGCCGATGTCGCTCCGTTCGCCGCAATCGCGAGCCGGTCGGATTTCACACCCGAAAAGCTGGCCTTCTTCCTGCTGGATCCGCACCCCAAGATGCCAAACTTTCCGCTGAGCCGCGCCGAAGCGACCGATATCGCGGCCTATATCGGGTCGCTGCACAAGTAGCAGGCTAGCTCCAAGTGCTCGGCGTCCGAGCAGGTGGGGTGCGGGGTGCGCAATTGCGCACCTGAGAATCCAGAGGTGACGGCCACAAGAATCCGGGGTCCTGCTGCGCAGGCCCCGGAATGACGGAAACAATTGTTGGAGTCAGAACACTAGATTAGGATGGGCCCTTCGTCAGATCTTTAGCGGCGGACATGACTTCGCCAGTGATATTTCTCATGTGTTCTCCGGCATGCGTGAACTGGCTTCTCAGGAACTCGGACTGAATGCGCATCGCCTCCTGAAGATCGGTCGCATGCACTAGCTTTCGCGCGTGCTCGAACGCAGCCTTCATATTCTGCTCGGTGAACGACAGGGCCTGCTTGGAAATCCCGCCTCCCGCCCCCGGAACGGAAGCTATCGACTTGCTGGCCGCATCGAAGAACATCCCAAAGGCTTTCTCCGCCTGATCAATCGTCTTTTCGGCCAAATCGCGCAGTTCAGCCGGCACTTCCAGTTTCGGTTCAATCATGATCGCCATCCTCCCGTAAACCACGGCTAGATACCACATCCAAGGCGTGGCGTCTCTGCGAGATCGATCAATCGTCCCGAATCCGAATTTCGCCTCAGCGCGAAAAGCGCCTCCGATACTCCGAGGGCGACACCCCGAGATGCCGCAGGAAGGCGCGCCGCATGCGCTCGTCGTCGCCAAAGCCCGCCCGCTTTGCGACCTCCACGACACCTCCCACTTGTGTGCTTTCAAGCAGAAGCCGCGCCGTCTCGACGCGCAGCGCCTCGACCCCATTGGCCGGTGTCATCCCCGTCCGGCTGACATACATGCGCGCAAACGTCCGTGGTGCCATTCCAGCCTTTTCCGCCAGTGTCTCGACCTTCAGATCGCTGGCGATATTTTCAATGATCCAGGCGTGGAGCGCACTGAAACGCCCTTCAACGTCGGAGGCCTGCGCGGCAAGCACGGTCGAAAACTGGCTTTGACCGCCCGGACGTTTGAGAAACACCACCAGGCGCCGCGCGATGTCGAGCGCAATGGTATGGCCGAAATCCTCCTCGATCATCGCGAGCGCCAGATCGATGCCGGCGCTCACGCCCGCGGACGACCAGATCCGGCCATCCTGAACAAAGATGGCGTCCGGCTCGACCCTGACGTTGGGAAAGCTGTCGCGCAATCTTGGGCAATACCGCCAGTGCGTCGCCGCGCGCTTGCCATCCAGCACACCGGTCCAAGCCAATACGAACGCTCCCAGACACACCGACGCAACCCGCCGCGCCTTCGCTTGCGCTTTCGAGATCCAGCTCATCAAGGCGGCATCCTGCCGAAGCTCCCATATGCCAGGGCCGCCGGGGACAACGAGCGTATCGACCTGATCCGGGCGGACGCTGGAGATGGGTACTGTATCGATCATGATACCGACGTCGGTCGGTACCACGCCGCCGGAACGCGACAGATAGTTGAGCGCATAGCCCGCAGCCGGCAAATCGATCTCGTGCAATTCCGCAAAGACCTGCGCAGGACCGGCGATGTCGAGCAGGGTGACGCCTGGAAAAGCGACGATTGCGATCTGCCTCGCCGAGACCTTTTCTCGCAGGGCAGGGCGTCGGGACTTGGCAGAATTCGAGGGCATATTGTCCTTTAAGCCATTTCCTGCATGGCTGTATAGCTCGGCGTGGAAGGCCGGAGTTGTGTCATGTTGCGGAATCCAGGTCGCCAGTACCAACCGGTCCCCTCGCCCTGGCCCGACTACACCGTTTACAGTTTTCTGGACGCCTCCAGCATCGAGCCCTCCGATCGACAGCCGGTGATGGACGCGATGAATGACATCATCGCCATCAACTGGCAGGCGACCGAACCACACTGGACCGCGGCCTCGTCTCCTTTCGACAGGAAATACAGCCTCATTCTCGTCGATGACGGCGCCGGGCTGGTGGCCTTCTCGGTGTATCGCGTGCTGCGGGTCGCGGGCTGCCGTGCCATCTACCGCAGCGGCACAGAAGTGCTTCCGGCCCACCAGGGTCGCGGGCTATACCGGTTCTTCACGACGGAAGTACTGAAACGTTCCGGGGCCGTCGACGGTTCCGAAGGCAACATCCTCTATGGGTGGCGGACCCGTAACCCAATCGTCTGGGCGGCCAACGCCAGAATCTGCGATAAGGTGACGCCCTGTTTGCTCGGCGACGACCGGGACCCTGCGTTGCAAGCGGCGTGCATTGAGATGTGCGCGTCACTCTATCCGGGACAGCCTCTCGAACTTCCCGACATGATCATGCGAGGCGCTTACGGCCACATCAGGCATCATCGACAGGCCTATCGCGGCATGGCCTCGCAGGTCGATGCGGCGATGTCCCGAATCATTCCGGACTCGGCCGATGCACTGTTCTCCGTCGGCTACGCGAGGGTGTGATGGCGGCACCCGGACAGCAGGCGACTTTCTTTCCGCTCTCCCGATTTCTCGATCGCGCGTATTTCGCGTGGGCGACGGTGGCGATGGCTTACGCCATCGCGTTCCTGCAGCGGGTGTCGCCGCAATCCGTCAGCCTGAGCTTCATGACCGACTTCGGCACCGATGCCGCAGGCGTCGCGATGCTGGCCTCGAGCTATTTCTGGGGCTACACCCTGATGCAAATTCCGGCCGGGCTGCTGGTCGACCGCTTTGGCGTCAAGCGGGTCGTGCTGGTCAGCATGGTAGCGTCTTCGTTCGGGAGCGCCGCCTTTGCCGTGGCGCCAACCCTGCTCGACGTCTTCGCCGCTCGACTGATCGTGGCCTGCGGCGATGCGCTGGTGTTCACGGCTTTGCTGAAACTGGTGGCGCAGAGCTTTTCGGACGAGCGCTTCGGCATCATGTCGGGCATCTCTCAGGTGTCAGGCTATGTCGGCGGCGTCATGGCGACGACCCCGCTCGCCGCCGCCGTGACCGGTTTCGGGTGGCGCGCCTGCTTCATCTTTATCGCGTGCATCGGTATTGCGAACCTCAGTCTTGCATCGGTGGTGCTCAAGCCGGACCCGGCCTCGCATAGCGAACGCACGATGAAGAGCGTTCTTGCAACCAGTTGGCGGGCACTCGCGCAGGGCGCAAACTGGGGATGCGCGCTGAGCTTCGCATCGCACTTCGCCGTCGTGACAACGTTGTCGGGTGTGTGGGGAATCCCGATGGTGGCGCATATCTACAATATCTCCCCTTCGGCGGCCGGCGCCCCGCTGCTCGCCTTCATGGTCGGCAACGCGATCGGATCAGTCTTCCTTGGCCATGCGGCCGATCGGATGGCCGCGGCACTGGACACTGCGCTGATCCGCATCTGCCTGTTGCGCATGCTTCTGATAGCGATGCTGTTGCCTCCTTTGGCCCATGCACTGGGCTTTCTGTACACGGGAATTGTGTTCGCCGCGCTCGGACTGGTCGCCGGCGGCACGGTGCCGCTGGTATTGAAGTGCACCAAGCGACTTTATACGGCACAATTGATCGGTGTCGGCGCATCGGTCAACACGACGGCGGCCGGGATATTCGCCGGCGCTGCGCAACCTGCCATCGCGCTCGCAATGGTCGCCGCCAGCCAAGCTTCGGGAAATAGTGCGCTGAACAATCCCGCCTCCGTGACCGATATTGGTTACGGCGCCCTCATCGTAATTCTGCTGCTCATGTCATTGCCGGGGATCGCGGGTCCGCTGATGATGAGAAGCAAATTGACGGACCGTGGGTCGCTTTGAAAAACAAGGGGGTCGTATGTCGCGTTTGTTTTTGAGAAAAGGCGAAGTTGCTTCGAATTTTGCGATTGGCACCTGGCAGAGTGTCCTGTTTGCGGAATTCGAATCGCAGATGAGCAGCGAGGCAAGGCCGTTCCCGTGCATATTCGGCGTCGCCGGCTATCGACAGGATCAACTGCGCTATCTCTTTCTCGATCCTTTCGATATCGAGCCGCTTGGCGAACAGCTTGCGTTGTTCGTATCCGAATGCCGATCGCACGGTCCCAACACGTCGCTGGTGGTTTTTTCCCGGCCGCGCCCGGTCCAGACGATCGATGCCTATTACCGGAAGCTGTGGCTGACACTCGACCAGTTGGCTGCTCTCGACAAGAGTCCGTGGCCGAGCGAGATACCCCAACAAGTCGATCACCCTATGTGGGAGTTTTCGTTCGCGGGCGAGCCGATCTTCGTGGTGTGCAGTACTCCGGCGCATGTGCTGCGGCAAAGCCGCCGCTCGAGTGCCTTCATGCTGACGTTCCAGCCACGCTGGGTCTTCGAGAAGATCCTCGGGAGCGACAGGGCCGCCGAGGCCGCATTCGCCGAAGTGCGAAAGAGACTCCTGCCCTATGACAATGCCAGCCCCTCGCCGTTGCTTGGGCGCTACGGCAACCAGGATGGTCGCGAGTACCAGCAATATTTCCTCTACGACGAGAACGATGTCGAGCCGCAGTGTCCGTTCGCCCGGCTCGCGCAGAACCGAGCCCCGAAAATCGAAGATACGGAGCAGGCCGCATGACCCAGATCATTCCGGGAACGAAAACCCAATTCTCGATTGATCCCGCAATCCTTGAACTGCTTCCGGCGCAGGGCAGCATCGAGCTGCAGCGGGATGCTGCGGGCAAGGTGCATCATTTTCACACCCACCCTGTCGACGAGATCCTTGTCATCATCAGCGGAAGACTAAGTTTCACGTGGGAAGACGGCGCGCGTATCTGCGGCGCTGGCGATACCATCCTGCTGCCCGCGGGAACACTGCATCAATCCGAGGCCCTGGATGAGGGAGCCGTTTACGCAATCGCAACACGGCCTCCGGTTGCGATTGCTACCGGCAGTTGAAGGCCGCAGATCAGGACAGCGGGAGATCGAGCTCAAACGACGGGTCGTTCGCGAGCAGCTCGACCAGTTCGATGACCTCGAAACGCTGTCCTGTTTGCAGCTTCAGGAAGGCCTTCACGAGCCGAAGGCATTCGACTGTTTCGCTCGATGGAGCTCCGAGCTTGTTGCGCAGCTCCGCCAAGAGTGTGGGATCCGTCATCTCGCACCTTCTGATAGGAAACGGTAAATGGCATTTCTTAGCAAACGTGAGGGCCTTGCCCGAAAGGTCGACACGGCAGCAATTGAAGCTGAAAGTCTCGGCCTGACGACGGCGACCTTGATACTTCGAATGGCACGCCTTGAAATCGACCGCGCCGAACCCGACGGGGTGGAAAGTATGCCAAGGAACATCCCGCACAGCAAGCCGAACTGATCGCTCGGAAGCAGCCACTCTGGCAGAATTTGAGCAAGATGGCAGGATGCAGCCGCTGGTAGCAGCCAAATCGGTCGATACTCGCCGTGATCCGGTCGAATACGACTGGTGAAACCTCCTCCGGGGGAGTCGCGTATCTAGGTTTTGCGACTCAAGAACGGGTGGATTTGCCGACCCCGCCGGGCCGGCACCACCTCTCCACCCCGCGAGACCAGAGGCTGCACGAATCAAATGAGGACCTATTATTTCGATATGAAGGACGGCGCTCCCGCGCGGGACGGGATCGGACTCGAATTTGCGACGACCGGCGGCGCGATCGAACATAGCAGGGAGCTCGCCCGGCGGCTCCGGCGCGATCCGCGGATCACCGACCGGACGCTTTCGATTGTCGTGATCGATGAATCGGGAGCAGCGATTCATCGTGAGCCGGTGCATTCGAACGCGACGCCGATGGCTTCCAGCTTTCAGCGTTCGACGACTTAACCGCGCCTTCTGCGCAGTCCCGGGACAGTCGCTCCCGCATTTGGCGCGGGAAGCCCTATTTCGTCGCGACGTCCCTCGACAACGTCGCCACCGCCTCCTGCACCGTCGTCATGAACTGGGCCGGGAAAATGATGGTCGAGTTCTTCTCAATCGAGATCTCGGCCATCGTTTGCAGCGTGCGAAGCTGCAGAGCCACGGGATGCTGCGCGATGATGTCGGCAGCCTCGCCAAGCTTGACGGCGGCCTGATATTCGCCTTCGGCCGCAACGATCTTGGCGCGGCGCTCGCGCTCGGCTTCGGCTTCCTTCGCCATTGCACGCTGCATGTTGTCCGGCAGCGTGATGTCCTTGATCTCGACTGCGGTGACCTGGGTACCCCAGGGTTCGGTGTGCAGGTCGATTACGTTCTTGATCTGGTCATTGATGCTGGCGGTGTCGGACAGCAGCTGATCGAGGCTAAATCGTCCGACGACGTTTCGCACCGTGGTCTGGCTGATCTGATTGATGGCATTGTAGACGTTTTCGATGGCGATCACCGCCTTTTCCGGATCGGTGACGTGATAATAGGCGACCGCTGCAATATCGATCGAGACATTGTCCCGCGTGATGATCTTTTGCGACGGGATCTGCATGGTCACGGTGCGCAACGACACCCGCACCATTTGCTGGATCGGAACGAAGATCAGCGTAAGGCCAGGCCCGCGCACGCCGGCGAAACGCCCGAGCAAGAACACGACGCCGCGCTCGTATTGCTTCAAGATGCGGAGCGAGGCAATCGCGTAGACCGCTGCCGCAAGCACAATCAGGGAGAGCAAGCCCATGGTTTCCTCCGGAGTCTCGCCGTGAACGTTCGATCAGCCTGGCCAACCGCGGCCCTGCTCTACGCCTCCGTCACCGGCTCCGCAACAGCCGGAACAGCAGTGGCAGGGTCGCCAGAGCCGTCATGACCTCGAGTCGTCATCCCGTTCTATCTTTTTGTTTGAGCGTGATCTTTTCGGAAAACCGATATCCACTTCCGGATCATCCAACGATCGCCAGCCGATGCAGACAGATCGGATATGCGCGAGCCGATGACGTTTCCTGATTTTCTACCAGAGCCCCGGAAACAGGCGATAAGACACCCTGCGCCGGTACTCCTCATATCCGGGGAGATGTCGCGCCAGGAATTTTTCCTCATCGGTGAGCCGCCATATCAACGCCGGCAACAGCGCGATCACGATGAACAAGACCCCCCACGAGCCGAGCGCGATCGGAATGCCCGACAGCATCACCAGGGCTGCCGCGTACATCGGATGCCTGACCCAGGCATAGGGGCCGGTCGAGATCACTCGCTGATCAGCGGCCAGTTCAATGGTCGCCGATGTGAAACTGTTCTCCCGGAAAACGAAGAAAATGCCGAGCCAACCGGTCAGGACAAGGAGGTCTCCCGCCAGCGCCACGTAAGGCGACAGTTGCGACCAGCCGATCCGATGGTCGATGCCTGGAAGAACGATCAGACCGATGAAGCAGAGCGATGCGATCGACATGACGATCCTCTGCACCGGCTCCTTCTCGGCGAAAGGGCCGCCACTCATCCGCCGCGCCAGCAGCGCCGGATCCTTCTTCATAAGATAGACGGTGATGGCGAACGAGGGAGCAAAGTACACTGCAAGGAACAGCCACCCCTGCCAGTAGTGAAATGTCCCCGCTGCAATGAACAGCAGCGACGCCATCACCACGAACAGGATTGCCAGTCCGGCGAACGCCTTCTTATCCAGGGAACTCATCGGGCCATAATAACATGCGAACCTGACCGGCCGCACCACGTTCGGCCCCGATCACTGCTGCTTTTCCCAGAACGACAGCAGGCCCTGCGACGCCGAGCCGCCGATCACGCAGGGGATACCGACCGCGACCTGTCCAAGCGCCGCCGCCGATACACAGCCCAGCGCAAGCGCGCCGACACCAACCTGGCCCCAGAAATCGAGATTGCGTCGCGCATCCGACCCCTTTGCCTTCAGTTCTTCGACGGCGGCAAGCGCGTCCTTGCGGACCGCGCCGAGCTGCACGGTGTCGGCAGCTTCCACCACCTCGGTGAGCGGCGCCTTGATCGGCGCCGGCTGCCGCGACAGCTCGCTGCGGAGAAACTCGCGCAGCTCCGCGTCGCGCACGGCATAGCTCGCCAGCGTGTAGCGTGCCATGCTGCCGACGGTCAGCTTGTCCACGGTATCGCGGCTTTTCGACCATGGCAGCATCTGCATGATGCGCTCGATCGGCACGTGCGAGCCGGTCGCGAAATAATATCCCCACAAGGTATCGAGCAGGTCCTGGTTACCGGCAAAGGTAATCGTGGTCTTGAGCTTCTCTTCGTCCTTGGCGAACGGGTTACGCGTGAAGGCGCCACGCAGCTTGTCGAGCATCCCGGGTTTTTTCTCTTCCAATGGAATGTCCATCAGCGTTGGCAGTGTTCCGGCGAGGTAGGCATCGATCATCACGCGCCGTGCCGGCATTTTCGAAGCGACCCTGCGCATCAGGTTGCGCCAGTCGGGCAGGCCGGAGTAGGCGATCGCGCGCACGATCACCCATTCATCCTCCGCCGGCACCGGAAAGAAGCTGTTAACGAGTTGCTCGGCCCTGGCCGGGTTCGAGCCGATCGCGCCTGCGATGAAGCCGAGATAGATGCCGGCGTTCTCGGGCTCCTTGAAGGTCTGCGAATGGAACAACACGCGCACCGCCGCCGGGACATGGGCGTAGTCGGGCTTGGCCCGATAAGTGTAAATCCATTGCTGCACGACACCAAGCGAGGCTCGCGGATCGATCTCGGGGGCGACGGCGGCTTGGGCGAATTGAACGGGGATCAGCAGGAAGGCTGCAGCGAGGGCGACGTAACGCATAGAAGGCTCCCATAGGAAGCGTTCGCGCTCGGGGCTAGTCGCGAACGAATTTCGAGTCCGAAGCTCAACAAAGTGGTCGCCACACAATGATGCAAACTTCGGATTCAGTAGGCTAACCGCGATTTGAAGCAGCTATGCGACAATTCTGCGGCGCCGCGGCATCATGTCGAAATTGTGTCTGCGTTGACATCGGCCCTCCAACTGATCCCAGCACCGGCATTCTTGCGCGCTGTGCGGCCAATCCGATCTGCGCCCTCAGAAAGCTAGTCTGGCGGTTCAGAAGTTCACATCCTTGCTATCGCGAGTTCGTGATGAGAACTTCCGAACCAAGACCACACTCGAATCATAGGTTTCTGGTGTCCTTTCAACTCCGATGTTCGCGAGAGAGGCTGTTGTGAAGATGTTGCGAACTTCGGATTCGGGACACTAAGGACAGGCGGACGTGACGACAGAACGCCAGGCGCGCGGCCATCGATACGGCCGAAGGCATGTTGCGGCAGTGCCGCTTATTGCGACGACGATGGCGTTGCTCGCCGGGCTCGCGTCCGCGCAGACGCCGGCGGACACCATTGTCGTGGAAGGCAATCGGCGTATCGATACTGATACTGTTCGCTCGTATATTCATGTCGCGCCCGACGGACGGATTGACGCCGCGGCGATCGACGCGGCGTTGAAGACGCTGATCGCTACGGGCCTGTTCGACGACGTCACCATTGGCCGCAAAGGCGAGCGTCTGGTCGTGCATGTGACCGAAGCCAAGGTCCTTGAGCGCGTCGCCTTCGAAGGCAACAAGAAAATCAAGGATGGTGATCTCGAAAAGCTCGTCCAGTCCAAGGCGCGCGACGGCCTGCAGCGCGCGACCGTGCAGGCCGACGTCGGCCGCATCATGGAAGCGTACCGCCGCATCGGACGCGAGGATGTTGGCGTCGTGCCTGAAGTGATCGACCGCGGCAACGGTCGTGCCGATCTCGTCTATACGATCACCGAAGGCAAGAAGACGACGGTGCGGAAGGTGCAGTTCTTCGGCAACCACGTGTTCGGCGAGCGGCAGTTGAAGGCCGTGATCAAGACCTCCCAGACCTCGGTCCTGAGCTTCCTGACCGGAGGCGACGTCTACGACACCGATCGCGTCGATGAGGATCGCGAGCAGCTTCGTCTGTACTATCTCAATCATGGTTATGCCGATGTCAGCATCCGCCAGCCTGCCGCCGAATATGATCCGGCGACCAAGAGTTTCACGCTGACCTTTACGATCGACGAAGGTCCGCTCTATCATTTTGGCGACATCCGGATCTCAAGCGACGTCCCGGGACTTCAGCCTGAGAGACTCCGCCAGTTGCTTCTGGTCCGCAGCGGCGCCACGTTCAGTGCCAGCGCGTTGGACAAATCAACGGAAGCGCTCGCCGTCGAATTGGCGAAGCTCGGTTTTCCCTTTGCGCATGCCGATCCCCGCTCCACCCGCAACGCCGAAGCGCAGCGTATCGACGTTGCCTACGTCATCGACCAGGGGCGGCGGACCTATGTCGAGCGTATCGAGATCCACGGCAACAGCCGAACGCGCGACTACGTGATCCGGCGCGAGTTCGACATTGGCGAAGGCGACGCCTACAACAAGACGTTGATCGACCGCGCCGAACGACGCCTGAAGAATTTGAACTATTTCAAGACTGTCAAAATCACGGCCAGGCCGGGCTCAACCCCCGATCGGGTCGTCCTCGATGTCGAGGCGGTCGACCAGTCGACCGGCGATTTCAACATTTCCGGTGGTTACTCCACGACCGACGGGATCCTCGGCGAGGTCAAGATCGGAGAACGGAATTTCTACGGCACCGGGAATACCGTTCAGGCCGCCGTAAGCTACGGCCAATACGCCCGCAGCGTCGACCTGTCGGCCTCGGAACCGTATTTTCTCGGCACCCGTGCTGCGGCTGGCGTGGAACTCTTCGGCCGGCAGGCCTTGACCAGCCCTTACGCGTCCTACGGCAGCACTACTTATGGTGCGAATTTCACGCTCGGTACGCCCATCACCGAACAGACCAGCGTGCAGTGGCGCTATTCGCTCTACGACCAGAACGTCACGCTCGGGCCCACCGCAACCGCTGCCACGGTGTCGCTGCCGGTTCGGCAGGCCGCGGCCGCAGGCCCTCAGCTCGTGTCCGCGGTCGGCGACACCGTCACCTACAACACGCTCGACAACCCGAGAGCCCCGAGCGACGGCATCAATTCGCAGCTCCGGCAGGACCTTGCCGGTCTCGGCGGCGACGTGAAATTCCTGCGGACGACGGAAGACGTGCGCTATTACCGCTCGCTCAACAGCGATCTCGTCGCCATGGTCCGCGCACAAGGCGGATATATTACCGGCTGGGGCGGCCAGCAGGTGCCGCTGTTGAACAGCTTCTTCGGCGGTCCGACCATGGTCCGCGGCTTCGCCGTCAACGGATTCGGTCCGCGTGACCTGACGCCCGGCAGCACGATGGATAATGTCGGCGGCAGCATGTATTGGGCAACTACGGCCGAGTTGCAGAGCGCGATTCCCGGCATCCCGCAGGAATACGGATTGAAGGCGTCGGCCTTCGTCGATGCGGGCAGCGTGTTCCGCTACAATGGACCAACCCAGTCCGTGCAGATCGCCAACAGCAATGTGGTGCGCTCCTCGGTCGGCGCCGGCCTCACCTGGGCCTCGCCGTTCGGCGCGCTCACCGTTGACTACGCCGTGCCACTCTCGAAGGCGGCCTATGACGTGGTGCAGCCGCTTCGCTTCAGCGCCGGCGGATTCTGAGCCGCTCGGGTAATAGCGGCCGCGAGGTCAGCCGGCTTGGCATTCACCTAGGGCCGGAGGCCGACTCGCTGCCCCCCCGGAACGCTTTGAAACAGTTCGAGTTTCCTCAGCACACGTTCCACGCGGTCCCTCGGCGGAGGTATGCCATGCAGGCACTTCGAAGACGATGGCGCCTGGTGTCGGCGCTATCCCGCGATGAAGCCGAGAAGGTCCGCATTGAGACGATCCTTGTGCGTCAGAAACAGTCCGTGCGGCGCACCCTCATAGATCCTGAACTGAGCGTTCGGGATGAGTTCCGCCGTCGGTTTGCCGGTCAGGACAATCGGCGCCGATGCATCCTTGTCGCCGTGAATGACCAGCGTCGGCACGGAGATGTGCGGCAATTCCTGACGGAAGTCGGTCGACGTCACGCGGCGATTGCATTCGACCGCAACCCACAAGGGCGTCGTCAACATGAGCTGCATCACCCAGTTCTGCAGTGACGCCGAGGTCTCGGCAACGAAGAACGCTTTCTTGCCGTCCTCCAGCCATTTCGGAAAATCCTGCTGCAGAACCTTGGTGCGAAAGAACTCGAGCTGCTCCGGAGGAATGCCGTTCGGGTTGTCGGCCGTCTGCATCACCAAAGGCGTCGCCGCCGGCGCAACCAGCACGATTTTCGCGATCCGGCTCGAGCCGTGACGGGTCAGATAGCGGACGACCTCGCCGCTACCGAAGGAATGACTGACCAGGGTTACGTCGCGCAAATCGAGCTGTGTCAGCAACACGGACAGATCGTCGGCAAGCGTATCGCAATCATACCCGGACCTGGGCACGCCCGACCGGCCATGGCCGCGTCGGTCGTAGGCGATGCAACGCAGGCCGCGCTCGGACAGCGGTCCGCGCTGATAGTCCCACATCGGGGATGGCAGCGCCCAGGCGTGGACGAACACGACTGGCCGACCTTCGCCCCAATCGGTGAACGACAGCTTCGTTCCGTCCGCCGTCTCGACAAAATCGCCGGCCCGTTCGCGTTCGCGTGGAGCGCCAGCGGCAACGGTCGCGGCTGCCGCCAGCAGGCTGGCGCCAGCAGCGGTTGATACGGCCGATTTCAGTATGTTGCGTCGATCCATTTCCGCGCCTCCTGCGTCGTTGCGTCGATGATCGCATGTTTTCGATCATCCAGCGCATCATCGCCGGGCGCAGCACTGCGGTCGATTACGTCAAGGGTAATGCGCAAGAGACACCGTGCCGCGTCTGTCTCGAGCAAGTGGTCAGCGCTTCTCCGTCGCAAAACCGTAGATCAGCGCCAGCCGGTCGAGACACTCGACAAAGCGGCGGGCGAAATAGTCCTTCCAGCGCTGGCTGTGCAAATCGCGCCGCTGCCTGACCTGCTCAATGGTCAAGCCTCGGACCAGAACGTCGTGCACGAGCGCAGCGCCATCTGCGCCGAGCTCGCGCTCCGCCCAGTTCAGCCGCAGCACGGCCTTGCGCTGGCCTTCGGTGATTGGCTCGCGCCTCTGTACGCCGTCGACATATTCACGACCGGGATCGACCGCCTGCGGTCCGCGCTCGGCCTTCTCCCAATCGTTCTGGAACGCACGGCCGGCCCGATACTGCGGCTCGTCGATCTGGTGATGCGAATGCAGCCGCCCCAGCGGATCGTTGCGGATCGATCGCAAGGCCACGATCTTCTCGCCCGGCTCGAGCGCGAGCGGATCGTCCACTTGGACCGGAGCGACCTCGGCGTTGCGCGGCAGGTCGTTCGAACGACGGTCATGCATCTTCGCCAGCCGATGCGACTTGTTGCGTTTGACTCGTGCCATATTCTCTCCTCTTAAGAACTTGTAAGACCCAGATCCGCGGGCTGCGGCCGGGTCGCCAGCGCCGGGATTTGCTACGCGGCTTGTACCAGCCGCAGCATGATCGGACCGACGGCGCGTTCCGACGCGGTGCCCACGCCGCGCGTCAGACGAAAATGCGGCGCGCAATAGCTCGAACCCGCGCGGCGTGGATGGCCGCAAAAGGCGATTGCCTCGCCGTCCTTGTCGCCGCCATAGGGGTAGCGGCAATCGCCCGGTTCGAGTTCGATCAGCAAAAGTAGGCGTGGAGCGATCCCGACGCAGCGCAGCTTCGGCGGCTCGGCCGGCGTGAGCGCGGGTTCCAGTCGACTGGATTCGGCGGCGCGGCGTTCGCGCAATCTTGTCCGGCGCGGGGCTTTCGCCTTGCGCATCTGCTTCGGCCGATCTTTCTGAAGATCCGGAATGACGAGGCCCATCCGCTTTCCACGACCGATGGCCGCGCTCCGCGTATAGGTGGTTCCGAACCGCGCATTGAGCGCCTCCGCGATCCTCAAATAGGACATCCCCTGCGCCAGATAATCACGCAGCGCCGCGCAATGCTCCGGCGACCAACCACTCGACTGCATCGTTCGTCAACCTTTCCCATTCCCGAGAAATCAATCGGTTCGCAATTTCTGATATTCAGAAACAAAAGTCAAGCTTGATTTCCGATAATCGGAATTGTAAGGTTCTACGGAGATTCGGAAAGGTGACTGCCATGCTGGACAACGTCATGATCGAGCGGGGACTTCAAAAAACGGGCAAGAGCAAGGGGGGTCTGGCGCGGGCGATGGGCGTGCGCCCCGGCGCGGTCTCGGAGATCTTGTCCGGGATACGTCTGATCAAGGCCTCCGAAATCGCCCCGATCATGGAATATCTCGGGCTGAATACTGTGCCGATCATGGGGCGGGTCGGCGCCGGCGCCGTGATCGAGCCGGACATCGAGCAGGTGCCCCCGGAAGGCCTCGGCGAGGTCGAATTGCCCTTCCCCATCTCGGAAGAAACCGTCGCCTTCGAGGTTGCCGGCGATTCGATGCTGCCGAAATATGAAACCGGAGACGTCATCGTGGTCTATCGCGAGCAGCGCCATCCGTTGGCAAGCTTCTACGGCGAGGAGGCCGTCGTGCGCCTGAAGACGGGCGAGCGCTATCTGAAAACGATCGAACGCGGCAAGTCGGCCGCGTCCGTCAATCTCACGAGTTTCAACGCCAAACCAATTCACGGTGTGAAACTGGAATGGATCGGCGAGATCTGCGTCACGCTGCCGCGGGGCCAGATCGACCGATTGCGCGCCAAGGCCACGGCCCGGCAGCGCAAGGCGGCGAGACCGCAGGCACGCCACGGCGAGTGAGCAACCGCGCGAAACAAAGGCTGATTCGCGCGGACCGTCATTCTATTTTCTGATTTTCATAATTTTAGCTTGACTAAGTTCTGATTTTCAGAAACAATGGTCTCGTTCGAAACGATGGCCAGCATGCAGTATTTTGTCGTGATGATCGACTATGGACGACGCGGCCGCGAGGCCATCGTCGATCCCGAACTCACCCGGCGCGAGGTGGTCGCGCGCGTGCTATCCGGCGAATACAGCAACATCAGCTTCATCCACGAGATCGCGGATCGCGCGGTCGTGGATGTGACCGAGGACATCCTGGCGGAGGCCTCCCTGCCCGAAGTCCCGACAAGCGATGCCGATCTACAGGCCAATCGTTTCGATCACGCCTGGGACTTGCGGAAGCAGGAGCCGGCATAGACGGCGGGCGACAGAGCATTCGCGGGCACGTCGCCAGGATTTTTTGGAGATGACCGCGCATCGCAGGACACGCGCAGCAAGCGTCGTGCCCGATGCCGGACAGCTGGCCAACATTTTGGAATCCATCAACTGGTCACAGGATCCGACGCGCCAGATTCAGCCGGCGTCAGCTCCTTCAGCACGTTCGCAAACGTCTTCGCAAAAGTATGGACGTCGCCGGGCCATCTCGCCGAAACGTAGTTGCGGTCCCGAACGACGAAGGCCGGCGTCTCATCGTCCATGGAATCGCGCACGAGGCCCGAGGTCTTGCGCAGATAGTCGGGATCCGTCTTCGGGACATCGCGAAAATCTTCCGGGCGCGCAAGCGCACGCATGACCTCCTGCTGCACCGACATGAAGCCCTTGGGCTGTCCATCCTGCTCCAGATAGGTCCGGTAATAGTTGGGATCCCAGAATCGCGTGATGCGTGCAATCGACCACGCGCTGTTTTCGAACGCCCAGGTCAAGGCCGTGGTCTGGTATCCCCAGAGTACCGAGCGGCCCGTACGTTTCGAGACACTGCGCGCCACCAGCACCACGCCGTGGCAGATCGCTGCCACCGGCTTTTGCTCCTCAAAGAAATCAGCCACAAGGTCCTGCAGAATCTTGCTTTCGAGGTATTCACGCATGCCCCGCGCGCGATGCCCGCCCGGCAACAGCAGCGCATCGTACGCTGTGGCATCGACGGCATCCCAGCGCTGCGGCGCAACATAGTTCGGGTCAGTGATCATTCCGGCGTAGTCCTGCCGCGCGTCGCGATTGGCACGCATCAGCAGCCCAAACAGCGGCAGCTTGCGCAAGAGTGGAATCGTGCCCCAGGGATCGAGGCCCTCCCCCGTCAGCATCATGTCGTCGGCAAGCGCGGATTGCCCGTCGGGGGTGGCAAAGTCGACGACATGTCCGGCGCTCACCAGCACCCGCCAGCTCACCCCCGCTTCGCTCGGATCGAAATCCCGCGCCGGCAACAGGACAAGAACGCGCGCCATGACACCCATTCTCAGACCAGGAGGACCGTTGATCCCGTCGTCTTGCGCGCGGCAAGATCGGCGTGGGCCTTGGCCGCATCCTTCAACGGATAGGTCTGGTGAACCTCGATCTTGACCGCGCCTGATACCACCACATCGAACAGCTCCTTGGCCATCGCGACAAGGCTTTCGTGCTTGGCGGCATAGGTATTGAGCGTCGGTCGGGTGACGTAGAGCGATCCCTTCTGCGCGAGCAGGCCAAGGTTGAGCGGCTCGACCGCGCCTGAGGACTGGCCAAACAGAGCGGCGACGCCAAGTGGAGCGAGGCAGTCCAGCGATTTCATGAACGTATCCTTGCCGACGGAATCGTAGACCACGGGTACTTTCTTCCCACCCGTGATCTCGTCGACGCGTTTCACGAAATCCTCCCGCGTATAGACGATGGTGTGCGCGCAACCATGGGCTTGCGCGAGCTTCGCCTTCTCGTCGCTACCGACGGTGCCGATGACGGTGGCGCCGAGATGCTTCGCCCATTGGCCGAGGATCAGGCCGACGCCGCCGGCTGCAGCGTGAAGCAGAATGGTATCGCCTGCTTTGACGCGATAAGTCTGGCGGATCAGATATTGCGTCGTCAGGCCCTTCAACATCATGGCGGCCGCGGTCTTGTCATCGATGCCGTCGGGCAGTTTCAACAGACGATCGGCGGGAATCAGCCGCTCTTCTGCGTAAGCGCCGACTGGGGCGCTGCCATAGGCCACACGATCGCCCGGTTTCAGATCGGTCACTCCAGCGCCGACCTCCTCGACGATGCCGGCCGCCTCGCCGCCCAGTCCGCTCGGCAACTGTGCGGGATAGAGGCCCGAGCGGTTATAGATGTCGACGAAGTTCAGTCCAACCGCGGTGTGGCGGATGCGCGCTTGCCCAGGGCCGGGTTTGCCGACGCTGACTTCTTCCCAGACGAGGACGTCGGGGCCGCCGGTTTTGTGAAAGCGGATGGCATGCGTCATAACAAGAACTCCCTCGGGTAAGATAACAAAAGGTGAGATGACAAGAACAGGACACTCACCGCCGACAGATCAGCTGAGCAGGGATGTAGCAGACTTCAAGCGTCGATCGCATCCCTGATCTTCTTCCGCGTCAACGGCAGATCGCGCAGTCGTTTTCCTGTGGCGTTGGCAAGGGCGTTGGCAATCGACGCAGCAGCCGGGCCCTGCCCGGTTTCCCCGCTGCCGAGGAACGGCAGGCCGGGCCGGTTGATCAGATGCACCTCAACGCTGTCGGGGACCGAATTGAAGCGCAGGATCGGATAGGTCTGCCAGTCGATACTGGTGATCCTGGTGTCGTCGAAGGTCACGCTTTCATACAGCGTCCAGCTCATCGACTGCAGGATGGCGCCTTCGATCTGGTTGATCAGCCCATCCGGATTGACCACCTGACCGCTATCGACCGCAGCAACGGCGCGTACCAGGCGCGGGCGCCCGGTCTGACGGTTCACCTCCACCTCGCTGGCCACGGCGCAATAGGCTGCCAGATTCTTGTAGCGCGCGAAGGCAAAGCCGAACCCGCGATTCGGCGGCGCCTGCTGCCCCTTGTGCCATCCGAAGGTCTGCGCCGCCTTTTCAATCACCTCGCGCCCGCGCGGATCGTCAAGATGCCTCAGCCTGAACTCGACCGGATCGGCGCCGGCGATCCCGGCGAGTTCGTCCATGAAACTCTCGATCGAAAACACGTTGTGATAGGCGCCGAGCGCCCGCATTGCCGAAACCCGCACCGGCATGGCCGGGATGAAGTGATGCACCACCTTGGCGTTGGGGAAGTTGTAGATCGGGATCGCATTGCGATCGCCGCCGCCTTCCGGCAGCGGAATCGGTCGAGGCTCCGGCACGGCAAAAGGCTTCGCCATGTGCTGGGCCGCCAGCATCGATCCGGCGCCGCCCGGCCGCATCGAATGGGTGTTGCTCCAGACTTCGAAGTTCCAGTCCCTGATGACGCCACTGCCGTCGAGCGACGCCTTCAGCTTCGTCACCATTGCCGGCCCGAACGGCTCCCAGGTATGTTCCTGCTCGCGCATCCACTGCACGCGCACGGGCACGCCGGGCAGCTCCCGCGCGATCAGGGCGGCGTCGGCCGCGGCATCGTCGGCGCCGTTATGGCCGTAACAGCCGGAGCCCTCGACATGAATACAGCGAACGCGTGCCGGGGGCATTGCCAGCATCTCCGCGATGCCCTGGCGGTCGGGATAGACGCCCTGGGTATGGGTCCAGACCGTCATCACGCCGTCCGTGAATTGCGCGACCGCGCAGGACGGACCGATCGAGCCGTGTGACTGATAGGGCCGCGTGTAGGTGGCTTCCAAGGCCTTTTCACCGGCGGCGGCCGGATTGCCCCGCTGGAGGATCGTCTTCTCCTGCGATGGGAGACTGGTGAGAACGCGCAGCAGATCGTTCTGTTTAGGCAGGGTCGCGGTCTCCTTCCATGTCGCGGCGGCAGACAGCGCGGTCATGGCTTTGACAGCCTGAAATTCCTTCTTGGCGACGACGGCCAGAAAATTGCCATCCCTGACGACCTTGAGCACGCCGGGCAGTTTTTCGACCGCCGAAATGTCACATTCCGCCAGTTGCGCGCCATAGCTTGGCGGCCGCACGACACGTGCATGGACCATGCCCGGCAGACGCATGTCGTGGACATAGGCCGCGCCTCCCGTGACCTTGGCCGGGATATCGACACGGGGTACGGGCCGCCCCATCACCTTGTATGTTTCGGGATCCTTCAGGTTCGACGTCGGCTGCGCCTGCACATGCAGCATGTCGCCTGCTACCAGATCGCCATAGGAAAAGCTTTGCCCATCGAGTGCAATCACCGCGCCATTCTCGGTGCGGAAATTCTCGGCCGGCAGATTGAGCCGCCGCGCCGCCTCTGCGACCAGAAGGTTGCGCACCTGTGCAGCGGCGTTCTGGATCGCGGTGCCGCTGTCCTGCATGGAATGGCTGCCCGCGGTATAGCCTTCATTTGCGGTGCGGCCGGTATCGGCGGTGATCACCTTGAGCGAGGCAAAGGGAACATCGAGTTCTTCGGCTGCGATCTGCTGAAACGCGGTTCTGAAACCCTGGCCGAGTTCGGCCTTGCCCGTGAAAACGGTGATGCTGCTGTCGGCGTCGATACGAACCCAGGAGTCGAGGAACGGGGTCGTCGCCAGACTGCCCGGCGGTTTGGGCGCGGGCGATGGAGCCGCCTGGTCGTCAGCAAGAGCCCGCGAGAGCGAAAAGCTCACGATCAACGCACCGCTGCCTGCGAGCACGCGGCGGCGATCGAGAATGACGGGGCCGTTCATTGTGCGCTCCTCTGGACGGTCGAGGCATCCGCAGTCTGCATCAGGTGCGCGGCGCGACGTATCGCGCGCAGGATCCGCATATGTGTTCCGCAGCGGCAGAGATGCGGTTCCATTTCGGCGCGGATCTCGTCATCGGTTGGCTTTGCATTCCTTTGCAACAGGGCTTGCGCCCGCATCATCATGCCGGCGATGCAGTAGCCGCATTGCGCCGCCTGCTCTTCGATGAAGGCCCGCTGGATCGGCGCCGGCGTTTCGATCGAGCCAAGGCCCTCCAGCGTCGTCACCTGTTTGCCCTCCAAGAGAAGCAATGGCGTCACGCACGATAACACCGCCTTGCCGTCGACGATCACCGTGCAGGCCCCGCATTGCCCGAGCCCGCAGCCGAATTTGGCGGCGTTGAGCGCGAGATCATCGCGCAGCACATAGAGCAGTGGCGTATCCGCCTCCGCATCGACCTGGTGATCCCGACCGTTGACCTTCAACGTCATCATGGCTTGTCTCGCTGGCTTGCGTCGGCCGGAGTGTTATTCGGTCCGGGCGACGTCTGCAGGAACACGATTTGGGCGTGGCGCGCGTCCGCAACGGTTTGTTCAAGGCCGGCCCAGGGCAGCTGGCTGCTGAACCGGGCGCGGAGATAATCCAGCAGCGCAGCAATCTGCGCGTTGTTCATGCTGGCGGCGAAGCCCGGCATGATCGGGCCGCGCTCACCTTCGACGGGTCGAATTCCCGACAGGATGGTGTTGGCTGCGTTGCGCGCATCCGGGACGCTGAGGGCGGAGGAGAGCGCCAGGTTGACGCCGCCATAGGGCAGTCGCCGGCCGCTCTCATGGCAGGCCGCGCAGGCCGCCTGATAGATCGCCGCACCGGCCGCGCTCACCGGCAACGCCGGCGCGGAGGATGATTTCACCTGCGCCAGCACGTCGTCGCTGCGGCGCTTGCGATCAGGCGTCGGCGGGCCAAACACGCCGGCCATATAGGTCGCGATCGCACGGATGTCGCTGTCCGGGACATCGGACAGGTTGCTGACCACCTCCGCCATCGGCCCACGTGCAACGCCATGATCTGGATGCCACCCCTGACGGAGATAGACAAACAGCGCATCCGCATCCCAAGGCACCGGCGCGCGAGATTGCGCGTTGATCGCGTAGGCGCTCCAATTGTCCGCCTCGCCGCCTGCGAATTGCGCGCTGGCTCGTTCGGCACCGAGCGCATTGCGCGGGGTGTGGCACGCGCCGCAATGCGCGAGTCCCTCGACCAGATAGGCGCCACGATTCCATTCCGCGCTCTTCGTCGAATCTGGCTGGTACGTCCCGCCATGCAGAAACAACAGCTTCCAGCCCGCGACCACGAAGCGCTGATCGAACGGAAATGACAACTGGTTGGCGTACGCGGGCGCGCGAACCGGCTGCCGCGTCATCAGGTAGGCATACAGCGCGCGATCATCCTCGTCGTTGACCTTGGTGAAATGATCATAGGGGAAGGTCGGATAGAGGTGCCGGCCGCTGCGATCGACCCCCGAGCGCAGGGCGCGGCGGAACGCGGCTTCCGGCCAGCGGCCGATCCCGGTCTCCGCATCGGGCGTGATATTTGAGGAATAGATCGTGCCGAATGGCGTCGGCACGGGAAGACCGCCTGCGAAATCCTTGCCGCTGCGCATGGTGTGACAGGTGCTGCAGTTTCCAATCGAAGCGAGATCGCGGCCACGTCTGACAAGGGCGGCATCGAACGTCTGCGGCGCAGGAGCATCGATCGCGGCAATGCTTGGCCGCCATGCGATCGCGAATGCCACAGCCATGCCGGCCACCACCAGCGCCGCAACCGCGCCTCCCACAATACGCCCTGTCATCATTCGTGCAGACCGTTTTGTCGCAATTGCTACCACAAATTCGCAGGCTATGGAGCGCTAATCAGCCCGGTTAGCGCCTCGATTCAACACTTGGCGCACGCAGCGGTTCCGTCCGACAAGGCCCTTGCCCCCGCGGTGCGGAATGCCGGTTTGCAGGTGCAGCACGTGAAATCAGGGAACGCCGATCCCACCCCAAGGGACCGGCAAGCGCATCGTCCGCGCCTCAGTAGAGACCGACGTCGATTGGCTGTTCCTCGGCAATCCGTCTCAGACGTTCGGCGTAGACCGTCAGCAGTTCGGTCCTGCGGTCGTGCTCAAGCCTGACGGGTCCATACACGATCTGAGGGACGAGCACCTCAAAGCCCACGAACTGCAGCATGCCGCGCTGGATCGGTCTCAAGATCGCGGCGATGTCGCCGTTGAAGCCGCCCTTGATGTAGGCTGGCGGTGGACCGCCCGTCGTCAGCGACAGCATGGCGCGTTTGCCCTTGAAGACGCCGTTGCCGTAGATCCGATCGCCGCCGTAGGTTCGCCCCATCGCAAAGACTCGGTCGACCCAGCCTTTCAGGATTCCCGGAAGGCCGAACCACCACAGCGGGAACTGCCAGATCATCAGGTCGCACCATTCGATCTTCTGAATCTCGCTTTCGATGTCATCGGCGAAGCCGTAGGCCTCGGTCGCGTGCAGTTCCTCGATCTGTTGCTTGAAATAGTCCGGATCCTTGACGGTGATGAAATTGCGTCGTCCCGAAACCGGGTCAAACTGCATGGCATGGAGATCGGAGGTCCTGACCTCATGGCCAGCGGCACTGAGGGTCTCGACAGTTATGCGGAACATTGCACCGTTGAAGCTTTGATGCTCGGGGTGGGCCAGAACGGCGAAAACGTTCATTGCAACCGCCTCTCAATTTGAGCATCGAACCGTCGCCCAATCTGGGACGGCCGCTCGCGCCGTGAAATGTTACAGGACAGTGTTGGCGCGGGACAAATATCGCCGCACCACGCGGGAAGCGAGGGTCCGATACTGCCGCGCGCAAGCGGCTTCGGGATGGGTGGAAGGGGAACGGACGACGATAAGTCGCGCAGTGCAATCCGCGGCGAGATCCGTCAGGCCAGGGATGGGGCGTCGGTACAATCGTGGTTACATTCCCGGAAATAAAACGCAATCTCGTCGAGGGCGCGCTGTTCCAATTCCTCGGCTTGCGCCAGCCAAAAGGCTCTGCGTTCGCAATCGAACGCAGCGCGCTCCCGGCACAAAGCTTCCTGGCTGCGAATCTCCACAAGCCTATCCATGACCTCCGCTCCTGCGGTGCGAAGCCAAGCCCCGTGAGCGAGACTAGCAGAGTTTGTGCCGGGTTGTCTCAACTTGCTGTGTGCAGACGGATAGCAGACATTGCGGTGCAACATGTGTCGGTCATCTAACGACGCACATAGCAATGGAATCCGCCGTAAATTCCCGAGCGGTCCAGTTCGAAGCCGATCTCGCTGCGTTCTTCGTCGCGACGCCAGATTTGTCGAACCGATGCGAGTTCCGGACCTTCCAGAGGCGACTCTCTGCCTGCCGTGCGAAAGATGACCCGAACCGTATCGCTGCCAGTACGATCGATGGCATCCCAGAGCGCTCGGATTTCGTCAGGCGCCATCCAATCCTGCGAATCCAGCAGCACGACGGCATCGATTTCGCGTGCCGGCATACTTTCAAGAAACTGCCGGAGATTGGCATGAACCGGGATGATCAGCCCTGCATCATTCCGCATCCGTGGGAACTGGCTGCGGTGCAGATAAGGCGGCAGACAGCGGTTGCCCGGACCCGGATAGCCACGATGCAGCGCCTGCCAGGCGAAGTAGTTCGTGTCGTTGGGGTGACCATTGATCAGGCGCAACAGCCGCTGATGCAGCACCTCGTTGAGCGGTGCACCAGATCCCAGGATCGCGCGCTGCTGGGGTGGGATCCCGAGACTGAAGAGCAAGGCCGGCGTTCTCGTCAGAAGCCGCGCCAGCGGCGAATGAAACAGACGGTCCAGACGATCGAGCGCCTCGGCGCGTTCGGGGGAGTCGATTTCACCGGTCAAGAGTGCCGCGAGATCGATCTGGGCAATCTTCGCCACGAGATGCGCAAGACCGATGAAGCGTCCGAGCATGCCGTGACGATAGAACCCGTCGGTAAAATAGGCATGCCGGGGCCGTCCGATCACGTTGCGCTTGTCCCAATAGGCGCGCGACTCCGCGTCGAGCAGCGGCCGCAGTCGCTCGCGATAGAGTTGCGCGTTGGCGCGCGAACAAGCCTCTCCGAAGAACTGCCAGAACTGCTCGTAGGTCGGCAAAGCCCTGATGCCAGCGAGCTTGAGCTTGAGCAGCGACAAGTGTGCGGCGTTGAGGTCGACTGCATAGACCTGCGCCGGCTGTGCCGTCAGATAGGAGAGCGCATTGCATCCACCGGACGAGATGGTGACGATGGTCGACCCCAGCGGCAATTGCAGGGCGGCGAGGTCCGCCTCCGGATCCTCCCAGATCTGCGTGTAGACCAGACGACGGAACCAGAACGCGAAGATCTCGTCCCAAATCGTCGATTCATCCTGCGTCCTGCTGTTACGTACCGCGTCAGAGATCAGGTGCGTATTCATTCCTGCCTCGAATCAACCATTCGATCAGGATATCGCGCGCGGACTGCAGTTTTGCGACAGTCCGCTAACGAACAGCGATCCGGACAAGGGCGCCTGTCACATGCCTGTCGCGCGAACATCGCAAGGAGGAAGCAATCACCCTTCGGCAGTGGCGGGATGGATGTCGCAACATTCCTTCGAAATCGGCGAAGAGGATTCGCAAGCCTTCGACGCAATGCACCGGATGAACCGGATGTACCGTTGGCAACGCCACATCTACGATGCGAGCCGCCGCTACTATCTACTGGGGCGGGACCGTATGATCGCCAACCTGCGTCCCGCTGTTGGCGCGAACGTGCTGGAGATCGGCTGCGGTACCGGCAGAAACCTGGTGCAGGCTGCGCGCCGCTACCCGCAAGCGCGATTTTTTGGCGTCGACGTCTCGACCGAAATGCTTGCGTCGGCGATGACGGCAATTGCGCGCGCCGGCCTCGCCGGCCGGATCGCGCTCGCGCAGGCCGATGCCACGTCAGCAGATCCAAGGATTATATTTTCGATCCCGGCGTTCGACCAGGTGATCATCTCCTACAGCCTGTCGATGATCCCGGAATGGCGTCCCGTTCTGGGCGAGGCTGCTCGCCTGCTCAAACCCCGTGGCCGCCTGCATATCATCGACTTCGGCGGCCTGGAACGACTGCCGGCGATGCGTGCCGCGCTGTTGCGGTGGCTGGCCTTGTTCGGCGTTGCGCCGCGTGACGATCTTGAGCACGAACTGTCAGCGCTGGCCGTGGCTTCCGGTGCCGATCTGACCTTCGAACGACCGTTCCGGGGCTATGCACAGTACGCCGTGCTGACCTCTCCGTCGCGGACGACGACGCCATGAGCGCCTGGGTTGCACTTCTCGCGGCGGGCTTGCTGGAGGTCGGCTGGGCTCTTGGCCTGAAATACTCGGACGGGCTCACGAGGTTCTGGCCGACCGCGGCCACCGTGGCGGCGATCGCGCTCAGCTTTGGACTGATGGCGATCGCATTGCGTTCGTTACCTTTCGGCACGGCATATGCGGTCTGGACTGGAATCGGCGCAGTCGGCAGCATTCTCGTCGGGATGTTTCTCTACAGCGAGTCGGTCGACCCGGTGCGCATCATCTGCCTCACTTTGATCGTCGCCGGAATGGTTGGTTTGAAGCTCAACTCCCCGGTCTGATATTGCGGTCTGCCCGGTCGGCGTGACCTTGGCACGGAGGTTCCGCACCGCTTCGACGCCGCCGAACAGGATCAGGGCGATGGACAGCGGGACGAAGTGATACAGAAAGCGAAACATCAGCAGTGCGGCGAGCATTTGCTCCCTGTCCTCGCTGCCGAGCCCAATCAGGATCGTTGCATCGAACGCGCCCAGTCCGGCAGGCGCGTGGCTTGCAAATCCCAGCAACGTGGCGGCGATGAAGACGGCCATCAGCCGAAGCAGCCCGATCTCCATACCGGCAGGGATCAGCACATACATTGCGAGCGCGGCGGCTGTCAGATCGAGAAGTCCGATCAAGATCTGCGCCAGCACCAGGGGGCCGGACGGAAGCCGCACCAGCCACCGGCTCTTCCCAAGGGTTCTCGGATGCAGCCAGCTCCAGGTCAGGTAGGTTGCGACGATGCCCAGGAGCCCAAGGGCCAGCATTCGATTGATGCTTGGCGCGAGACGATCGATCACGCTGAGCGCCGCAGGCTCGTAGAGCAGGCTGAAGCCGAGCGCCGTCATGTTGCCCAGCCAGAATGTGAGCCCGGTCAGAAAGCAGATATTGGCCACGCCTATCGCACCCACCCCGTTACGGGAATAGATCCGGTAGCGGATGATCGGGGAGATCAGAGCGACCGCTCCAATCCCATGGGCGATCGGATAGCTGGTAAAACTCGCAAGCGCTGCGATCCGGTAGGGAACGTCTTTGCGTCCCATGGTGTGAAGTGCCAGCCAGTCATAGAGCGTGACGCCGCCGTACGAGGCCGTGACCAGCATCAGTGCGAGCGCAATGACGCTCGAGTCGGTGTCCCGAATGATCGCAAAGACCTGATCGTAGTCAACGTTCTTGAGCGCATGAGTAAGGGCGAATACCGCCCCGCTGGCGATTGCGACGCTGAAAACGGCACCACCCACACCTTTTAGCCGGGCGCTGCTACGGAACCTGTTCAGCAAGGAAATGATTTTCAGGGCGCGTAACCCTCCTGGCGCAGTCTGCAACAGTAGCGCCAGCCGTTTCGGGGCGAATGAGGAACCCATTTGACACGTTGATGTGACAATCTCGTTACCTTTCCCGAAATTTCCCCTTCCGCGATATTCTTCAATGACTAACGCTTGAGAACGAAATCCCGACTCATTGTAGTCGCATCCGGTTCACGGAGTCCTCGTAACAAACCCACGTCAATTCGGGCGAATCAAAAACGTCGAGGCAGCATGATTGCGGAACTGGATTACGACCTGACGCCGGATCAGTGGGAAGCCCTCAAGGCTCTCCGCCGGACCGCTCTCGAACGCCGCGCCCTGAACAAATTCGAGCTTCAGCAGCTAATCGCGCTTCAACTCGCCGAGATGGTGGACGGCGCGCCTGTCCTCACATCTGTGGGACGCACGGTCCTGGTCAGGGGCTCGTCGCGGCTTCTGGATTTGGCGGCCTGATCGCGCTTGTAACAACGCACTGCGCCGAAGAAGAGCACTTGATGAATAACAAGCAGCGCGGCAGCCTCACTTCACCACAGCGATTGCCGCGCCCGTTCCGGCCAGGCCTTGTCGTATTCCTCGCCGCCGACCCGGTCATCGCTCATGCCGGTAAGAATCTGCCCCGGCGTCGGCAGATCCCTTGGGTCAACCCGCCTGTCAGGGTTCCACAGTTCGGAACGCACGATCGCCCGCGCGCATTGAAAATAGATCTCCTCCACTGTCATCACGATGACGGTACGCGGCGCCTTGCCACCGATTTCAAATGACGCCAGCAGGTCCGGGTCGGCCGAGACCTGCGCGCGACCATTGACGCGCAGCGTGGTGCCGGAGCCCGGAATCAGAAACAATAGCCCCACCCGCGGGTCGCGGACGATGTTGCGCAGCGAATCAACCCGGTTGTTGCCGCGCCGGTCTGGCATCATCAGCGTTCTGTCATCGTGAACCCGGACGAAGCCGGCCAAATCGCCGCGCGGCGAGCAGTCCAGGCCTTCCGGCCCGCACGTCGCCAGCGCCGCGAAGGGCGACTTGTCGATCAGTACGCGGTATTGCGGCGTGATCCGGTCGGCGACCTTGACCGTCGATGCCTCGTTGGGGTGTCCGTAGATCGCCTCGAGTTGCTCGACCGTCGCGATGATCGACATCATATCCCACCCCTACCTTCCTGCATCATCGGTTCTGTAGTTCGCCCTTGATCGCCTGTACCAGGTGCTTTGCGTGGTGCTCTGCGCTCCCGACATTGACGATCGTGACATCCGCGGCGACGGGGTTGTCGACGCTGCGGCCGAGCCTCTGCTCGATCCTTCCGTCGCTGCTGCGCGCGCGCGTGGCCAGCCGCTCGGCGAGAACCTCGGGCGGCGCCGCAATCGCGATGACCACGACCTCGACATAGGCCCGGCGCAGTGCATCAATCACCGAGCGTGACACATTGACCACCACCGTACGCCCTGCGCAGATGTCGTCGTCGATCGCACGCGGCAAGCCGTAGTGATGACCGTGCGCCTCCCAGTGCATCGCAAAGCCGCCTTGCGCCTGCGCCCCTCGGAAAGCGTCGTGGCTCAAATAGACGTTGTCTTCGGCTTCAGAAGCTTCGCGCGTCACCACGCGGCGCGGAAACACGATGCTGCGATCACCGACACAGATGGTCCGGGCGAGGTTGAGCAGCGTATCCTTGCCGACCCCACTCGGACCAACCACCAGAATCAGTCGTCCGGGTCCGATCCTGGTGCCCGCTTCCGTCGTTATGGTCGGCGCGTCGCTCACGCCACCCGACGCCCCTCGCGCCAGACGCTGCGTACAACGGCAGCATCGCGCGCGACATGGACCCGGATCAGATCGGCGCGCTTGCCCGGGGCGATCTCGCCCCGATCGACAAGACCGACCGCCTCGGCCGGCGTCTTGGTGACGGTTCGGATCGCCGATGCCAGATCAATCGCAGGTACCTGCTGCGGCAATTGCAGCGCGCCCATCAGAAGACTGGAGGGAACATAGTCGGACGACAGGATGTCAAGCAATCCCTCGCGTGCAAGGTCGACCGCAGCGATGTTGCCGGAATGGGAACCGCCGCGCACCACGTTCGGCGCCCCCATCAGGATACCGATGCCGGCCTCATGCAAGCCGCGGGCGGCTTCGATCGTGGTTGGAAACTCCGCAACCGCCACGCGATCGCGCACGGCGTCAGCGACATTCTCTTCGGTGGTGTCGTCGTGGCTGGCGAGCGGAATCTCGTGGCGATGCGCGAGCGCCACAATGTCGCGCATATTGTCGGCGGCATAGGTCTTCTGGTAGGCGAGACGGCGCGCGAACAGCACGTCCAACTCCGCGTCGGTCATTCCGCCGCCCTTGCCGCGATAATAGTCGCGCAGCTTGACCTCGTCGCGGAACTGGCGTTGCCCCGGCGTATGGTCCATCAACGACATCAGCCGCACGTCGGGCCTTCCGACAAGCTCCTTGGCTTCCTCGACCACATCCGGCATCGGGATCTCGCAACGCAGATGCAGGTAGTGATCGGCACGCAAGAGGCCGGCATCGCGCGCCGATGTGATGGCCGTGGCCAGCACCCCTGCCCGACCATCGACGTCCTCGGCGCCGTCCTCGCGCCAAACCCGCAGGGAATCAAGGACCGTCGTGATCCCCGAGGTCGCCAACTGCCCGTCATAAGAGATCACGGCGGCAATGGGATCCCAGAACACTTTCGGACGCGGCACGTAGTGCGCTTCCAGATGATCGGTATGCAGTTCGATCAGGCCGGGCATGATCAGGTCGCCGTGGGCGTCTTCATGGCTTGACGGTCCGTCGCCATCGCCGAATTCTGCGATGCAGCCATCCACAACCCTTACCCAGCCGTGGTCGACGACCCGTTCGGCCAGAACGATTCTGGCATTTCCGATTATTATCTCAGGCGCGGTCATTTCAACTCTCTCTTCTCACGCGGCGGCTGCAAAGGTCGTGACATCGACAATGCGGTCAGCAATTTGACGCCGGATCTCGTCGTCGTGGACGATCGCGACCATGGCAACGCCGGCGCGCTTCTTTTGATCGATCAGGCCTACCACCACCTCGCGGTTCGCGGCGTCGAGCGACGCGGTGGGCTCGTCAAGCAGCAGAATGGGCAGATCGGAGATGAAGCCGCGCGCAATGTTGACCCGCTGCTGCTCGCCACCGGAAAAGGTCGATGGCGGAAGCGCCCAAAGCGGCTCTGGAATGTTGAGAAGGCGCAGCAGGCTTCCCGCCTGCTCGCGCGCCGCCGCCCGCGCGGTCCCCGTTGCGATCAGGGGCTCTGCCACGACATCGACGGTCGGGACCCGCGGCACCGCGCGCAGGAACTGGCTGACATAGCCGATGGTGCCGCGACGAACGCTCAGGATCTGCCGAGGCTCGGCGGTTGCGATGTCCAGCATCGCAGCGTCATGACGGACGCCGATATAGCCGCCATCGCAGCGGTAGTTGCCGAAGATCATCTTCAGGATCGACGACTTGCCGACGCCCGACGGCCCCGACAGCACGACGCACTCTCCAGCACCAACATCGAGGGTGACACCGCACACCACAGGCAGCTTGATCCCACCCTGCAGATGCATAGTGAAGGTCTTTTCGGCATTCTTGATCTCGATCATCACGGTCTCGGTCGTGAAAGTCATGGACGCACCTCAGGCCGGCAGGATCGAGGAGACGAGCAATTGGGTATAGGGCTCATGCGGATCGTCGAGCACCTGGTCGGTCAACCCGGTCTCGATCACCCGACCCGCCTTCATTACCATGATCCGGTGCGACAACAGCCGCGCGACTGCCAGATCGTGGGTCACCACAATTGCGGCAAGCCCCAATTCATTCACCAGGCCGCGCACCAGATCCAGCAGCCGGGCCTGCACCGACACGTCGAGCCCACCGGTCGGCTCATCCATGAAGACGAGGCGCGGCTCGGTCACGAGATTCCGCGCGATCTGCAGCCGCTGGCGCATGCCGCCGGAATAGGTGCGTGGCGCATCGTCGATCCGCGCGGTGTCGATCTCTACCCGTTCCAGCCAGGAGGTCGCGGTCTGCCTTATCAGGCCATAGTGATTCCAGCCGACCGCCATCAGCCGTTCACCTACGTTGGCGCCGGCCGACACCGCCATGCGCAGACCCTGCGCCGGATCCTGATGGACGAAACCCCAGTCGGTACGGAACAGAAAACGTCGCTCGGCCTCACCAAGGCCGGCGAGGTCGCGCAGGACGCCATCGCGCATGCGATAGGACACACGCCCCGCTGTTGGCGCAAGTTGCGTCGACAGCAGCTGCAGCAGGGTGGTCTTGCCCGAGCCGGATTCGCCGACGATAGCGAGCACCTCTCCGGGATAGAGCACGAAGGAGACGTCCTGGCATGCGGTCAACCGGCCGTAGGTCTTGCCGAGACCATCTGCGACCAGCAACGGCAGATCGGCATTCGCGGGCGTGTCAGCCATCCGCCCTCTCCTTGTGCGGCGCCGCGCTTTCGCTGCCGCGGTGACCCGCGCCCTGCCGGTTTTCGCAATAGTCGGTGTCGGAGCAGACGAACATCCGGCCGCCCTTGTCGTCGGTGACGATCTCGTCGAGATAGGCATCCTCGGCGCCGCACAGCGCGCATGGCGCGTCGAACCGGTAGCGGGTGAACGGATGATCCTCGAAGTCCAGCGATACCACTGAGGTGTGCGGCGGAATCGCATAGATGCGCTTTTCGCGGCCGGCGCCGAACAGCTGCAGGGCCGGGCAGTTGTCCATCTTCGGATTATCGAACTTCGGTGTTGGCGACGGATCCATCACGTAGCGTGCGTTCACCTTCACCGGGTAGGCGTAGGAGGTCGCGATGTGGCCGAAACGCGCGATGTCTTCGTAGAGCTTGACATGCATCAGTCCGTATTCGCCGAGCGCATGCATGCGCCGCGTCTCGGTCTCGCGCGGTTCGAGGAAACGCAGTGGCTCCGGGATCGGCACCTGATAGACCAGCACCTGCCCGGCGTGCAGCGGCGCTTCCGGGATCCGATGCCGGGTCTGGATCACGGTTGCATCTGCGGTAGCTGTGGTGGTCGCGACACCAGCGGTCTTGGCAAAGAATTTGCGGATCGAGATCGCGTTGGTGGTGTCGTCGGAGCCTTGGTCGATGACCTTGAGGACGTCGTCGGGGCCGAGGATCGCCGCAGTGACCTGCACGCCGCCGGTGCCCCAGCCATAGGGCATCGGCATTTCGCGGCTGGCGAACGGCACCTGATAGCCCGGAATTGCAATCGCCTTGAGGACCGCGCGGCGGATCATCCGCTTGGTCTGTTCGTCGAGATAGGCGAAGTTATAGGCAGGCGCGTTCATTCGGCGGCCTCTCGCAGCGGCGGTGTCGTCGCTTCGGCAAATTCCTCGCGCAGCCGGCGCAGCAGGCCGAGCTCCGACTGGAAGTCGACATAGTGCGGCAGTTTCAGGTGCTCGACGAAGCCGGTCGCCTGCACATTGTCCGAATGCGACATCACGAATTCTTCGTCCTGCGCAGGTGCTGTGACCTCTTCTCCGAGCTCGCGGGCACGCAGGCTCCGATCCACCAGCGCCATCGACATGGTTTTGCGCTCGCTCTGTCCGAACGCAAGCCCATAGCCGCGGGTGAAGCACGGCGCCTCGGTCGCCGAGCCCTTGAACTGGTTGACCATCTGGCATTCGGTCAGCGCGATCGCACCGAGCGGCACCGCAAATCCGGCCTCTTCGGCGAAAAATTCCACTTCGACCTCGCCGAAGCGGATCTCGCCCGCAAACGGATGATTGCGGCCATAGCCGCGCTGCGTGGAATAGCCAAGCGCCAGCAGAAAGCCCTCGTCGGCCCGGGTCAGGTTCTGCAGCCGCAGGTCACGCTCAGCGGGAAAACCGAGCGGATCGCGCGTAAGATCGCCGACCGGCGCATCGGCAACCGCTTCCGGCGATGGTTCGATCAGCCCGTCACGACCGAGGATGTCGGTGACGCGCGGGCTCGGCGCGGACGGCGCCACGGCGGTGGCCGGTAGCTCGGGCACATAGCCTTCCGCAAGCTGCGGGTCGAGCAGGCGGTGGGTGTAGTCGAAGGTCGGCCCCAGGATCTGGCCACCCGGAATGTCCTTGAAAGTCGAGGAAATTCGCCGGCGCAGCTGCATGGCCCCGGTATCGACCGGTTCGGTCGCGCCAAAGCGCGGCAAGGTCGCACGGAAGGCGCGGACCAGAAAGATCGCCTCGATCATGTCGCCGCGCGCCTGCTTGATCGCAAGCGATGCGAGTTCGCGGTCATACAGCGAGCCCTCGCTCATCACCCGGTCGACGCCGAGAGCAAGCTGCTCGGATATCTGCGACAGCGAAATCTCAGCGACGTCGCGATCGCCGCGGCGCTCATGCGCAAGCAGGCGGTGGGCGTTTTCGATGGCGCGCTCGCCTCCCTTGACGGCGACATACATGTTTCAACCTCCCCTCGCGACAAGCCGCGTCGTGCGCGGAAGCGCGACAATGGCATCGTCATGAACCAGCACGACGTCGATCCCGCGCGGAAACAGCGTGGCGTTGTTGGCAAGCCGCTCCAGCAGGTCTCTCGGCTCGATCGTGGCGCGCAAGATCGCTGTGCCGTCGATGCCGGGGCCGCGCAGCTCGTAAACCTGCCCCTGCGAGAGACTTTCGACCTGCAGGATAATCGTGGTCGAACGGTCGGGATATTCAATGCTCCCGAGAGAAAAGCGATCAAGGCCGGGGAGTTCGCCGCCATCGCCGATCAGCGCGAAACTGCAGACCGACGGATCGCCAATCACCGGAGCGCCGGTATGGAATTTGAGCCATTTGGCGATTTCAGGCGTTTCAGCCATCGTAGGCGCGAGCCAGATTGGCGTATCATGATCGAACAGCGTCAGCGCAATCGCAGCCGTCCCGCGCATGATGGGTGACGGGGTGCCGACCTCAGCAATGACACGTTGAACGGTGCCCGGGCGCGCCATCGCATCCATCACCGAACGGAAGGTGGATTGCGCAGACAGAACCTTGTCTGCAAAGCCCGCGGGCAGTTCGGCCATCGTTGTCATCATTCAGCCCTCGCCACGGACCATGGTGTAGAAGTCAACTCGCGTTGCGGCAGCCTCCGCAGCTCTCTGATTCTGCCTGGCCATCATGGCGGCCCGAAGCGGCGCGACGACTTGCGTCTCGACCGTCCCGGCGTGATCGCGGGTCTGAATCAGCGCATCGCACAGCGCTATCATCCGCGCCTTTTCCCCGTCGCGCCCGAGCGTGTAGCCGAACCCGACTTCGCCGCTCGAGAGCCGTACCGCGGCGCGCGCGACGGTGGCCTCGCCAAGATTGAAGGGCGCCCCGTCGCCGCCGATCCGGCCGCGCATCATGACGAGGCCATTCTCGGGCTCGCGCAGGTCTTCATGGACCGGCAAGGCTATTCCCGCGAGATGCCGGGCAATCTCTGTCGCGGCGGAGTGCGCGAGCACAGTCATCGCGGCCCTGCGCCGGCCCTGCCTGCTGTCGTGGTCGCTGACCGACATATCCAACCTTGCCTGATCGAAGTTGTCTATGATAATAGACAACTCGATAATGAAACGCCATGACTGTTTCGTGACATCCCGGTGATTTTTCCCATGACCCTCCGCGGCCTTTTGGCATGAGCATCCCGGACGGGGCGACGGGCGTCGCGTTGTGGCGCCAGGTCGCCGACGGGATCGAACGCGGCATCGCCGACGGCCGCTTTGCGGCTGGCGAGCGGCTGCCGGGCGAGACGGAAATCGCCGAGACCTACCGGGTCAACCGCCATACCGTGCGCCGTGCGCTCGCGGTGCTGGCCGAACGTGGTCTGGTACGCGCCGAGCGCGGCAGCGGCACCTATGTCGAGGCAAGACGCCTGGCCTATCCGCTGCGCTCGCGGACGCGGTTTTCCGAAATCGTCGGCGCAGGCGGCCGCGAACCCCGTGGCCAACTGATCGAGGCCTCCGAACAGCCTGCAACGCGCGAGCTGGCGCGTGAACTTGGCGTGAGGATGGGTGCACCCTTGATCCGCATCGAAGCGCTCAGATCTGCCGATCGTACGCCGATCTGCATCAGCACCAGCTGGCTTTCCGCCGAGCGTTTCCCCGACGCCGGTCGTGTCTTCGCCGCCAACCGCTCGATGACCAAGCTGCTCGCGCATTACGGCATCCGCGACTATCGCCGGGGTTCGACCCGGATCACCGCAGCCATTGCCGACGCGTCCGACGCCGCACGGCTGGACCTCGCGCTGGGTCGCCCGGTCCTGGTGGTCGACAGCACCGACGTCGACACCGACGGCAAGCCGCTCGTGACCAAGCGCTCGCGCTTTGCCGCGGAGCGTGTCGAATTTGTCGTGGAGAACGGGTAGGCTCAAACAACGAGAGCGCCGCTCTCAGGTCACGGCGCGCTGACCAATGATGGCAAAGCGCAGCTTGCCGGAGATCCAGTCGATCGCGGCGACCGCGACCAGGATCATCAGGATCAGGAACGACACCTTCTGCCATTCCAGCACGCGGATCTGCTCGGCAAGTTGCAGGCCGATGCCGCCGGCGCCGACAATGCCGATGATCGTGGCCGAACGCGTGTTGGATTCGATGAAATAGAGCACCTGGCCCGCGATCACCGGCAGCACCTGCGGCATCAGGCCGAAGCGGATTTCGTGCAGTGCGTTACCTCCGGAAGCGCGGATGCCCTCGACCTGCTTCTGGTCGGCGGCTTCGATCGCCTCCGAAAACAACTTTCCGAACGCACCGAAATCAGACACCGCGATCGCAAGCACGCCGGCGAAGGGACCAAGGCCAACGACGTTGATCCAGACCAGCGCCCAGATCAGGGTATCGACGCCCCGGATCGAATCGAGGACCCGACGGACCGGGAATCTCAGGAAATTCGAACGCACGATATTGCGCGCGGCGAGCAGACTGATCGGCAGCGCGAAGACTGCCGCGAGCGTGGTTCCCAGAAGCGCAATCGACAGGGTTTCGCCGAGCGCCTTCAGATAAAGAGGGAGCGATGAACCGGGATCAGGCGGCAGCATCATCAGCGTGATCCAGCCGAGCTGGTCGAGGCCCGACAAGAGCCGGGTCGGAGAAAAATCGAGATCGACCAGCCCGAACGAGAAGATGCCAAAAGCAAGCACGATCATAACCGGCGTCGCAAGGCGCGCGGAAACCGGTCTATCGAAGACGTGCGGATAGCGCGCGCGGAGTTCCAGCTGATCCGGCGCCGGCAGCCGGCTCATGTCCGCGTTTCCTTGCCGAACATCCGGCCCCGGATCCATCCGGTACCGATATCGATGCAGAAGACGGTGACGACAATCATCACCAGGATGGCGCTGACGTCGGAATAATAGAACTTGCGGATCGCGACGATGAGTTCCTGCCCGATGCCGCCAGCACCGACAAAACCCATCACCGAAGCTTCGCGCACGTTGATCTCGAACCGCAGTAACGCGTAGCTCGCGTAACCGGCAATCACCTGCGGCAATACGGCGAACCGCATGCAGGAGAGCCAGCTCGCACCGGTTGACCGCACACCCTCGACCGGTTTCATGTCGACATTTTCGACGATCTCGGAAAACTGCTTGCCAAGCGCGCCGGTGGAGTGGATCGCAATCGCGAGCACGCCGGCCATCGGACCGAGCCCGAAGGCGATAACAAAAATCAGCGCGAAGACAATGCCCGGGACGGTGCGGGCAAACTCCAGCAGCCGGCGCACGACGAAACGCAACCACGACGCCGGCGAGGTGTTCTCAGCGGCGAAGAAATTTGTGGCGAAGGCGAAAACCACGCCGATCGCAGTTCCGACATAGCTGATCAGGATCGTCTCGCCGAGGAGGCGAAGCCATTTGCGAAGCCCCCAGAACCATTCGGCAAAATCGGTCCAGACGCGGGCGCCGTTCTCCAAGCTCAGAATGCGGTCGAAGTAGCTGACGAAGCTATAGAAACGGGTGAAGAAGGTACGGAGATTCACCTCGGCGCCAATTCCAGCAATCACCAGCGCGGCGAAGAAAACCGCCGCGCTGAGCGTAAAACGCAACCGCTTGCGCGCCACCGCCTTGCGGTAGGTCGCGTTGAGCGCAGCAAGCTGTTGGCTCTGGAGAACGGAAACAGCTGATGTCATGACCAATCGGGATTCCGGTCGAGAACAAAGGAGAAAGGCCGGGTCGCCACGACCCAGCCTTTCAACTCCGCCGATCGATCAGGAGGCCTTCTTGCGCAGGCTGTCGACGAATTTGATCAGTTCGATGGTCTTGTCGTAGTCCCCGTTGGCGATCGGCTGCCATGGCCGATTCTTGCCGTCGGAGAGCTTCTTGAAGGCTTCGGCATCTTTTTCCGCGGCGGTGAGGAAGGCCTGCCTGATCGCCGCCTTCATGTCTTCTGGCAAGTCGCTGAGATAGGCATAGGGCGAGTTGATGATGAGGTCGGACTTCACGATGATCCGGAAATCCTCCTTCTTCAGCGCCGTACCGTCCTTCGACTTGACCATGTTCTTGTTGAGCATTCGCGTCAGATTGGAATCATCGTCCGCGTTCCACCAGTTGGCGGCGACATCGACGGTACCCTGCGCCAGCGCCAGCACGGCATTCTCGTGGCTGCCGGTAAAGACGACCTGCGAGAAGAAGGTTTCGGGATCAACCCCCATCTGGTTCATCTTGAAGCGCGGCATGTTGTTGCCGGAGGTGGAGTTGGGATCGACCAGACCAAGGTTCTTGCCCTTGAGATCGTCGAGCTTCTGGTACGGGCCCTTGGCAAGCACGTAGAACACCGAATAATAGCCCTTGGTGCCGTCAGCGTTGACGTCGATCGCGAACGCATCGGTCTTCACCCCGGTCAGGCGGGCGCGCGCGAAGGACGCGGGTCCGTAATAGGCCAGTTGAATATTTCCGGCGCGCTGCCCCTCGATAACAGCGGCATAATCATTGGCGATGCGCAGGTTGACCTTGATCCCCAGTTCCTTCGACAGATAACTCACGAACGGCGCGTAGCGCTCGGTCACACCCGATGCGTTTTCCGCCGGAACGACGGCGAAGGTGACCTCCGGATATTTGGCCTTCCAGTCTTCGGCGAACGCGGATGCGGTGAACGCCAGCGACGCGATGCCGGCCAGGACGATTCTACGGTGGATCATGGTGCACCCTTCAGGTTGGTATTGACGATGGTCACTTTGCTTGAACGCGTCTTTCGACGCGGGTCGTCAGGCCGCGGCAGCCTTGCCGAGGGCCGGAATCGCTGAATCATCGGGGGCGTCCAGGGGCGTCGCGCCCATGACTTCGTTGGCTTCGAGGTCGTAAAGCTCGCGGGCAATGAGGTCCGTGAGCGCCGACGGCGCGCCATCGAACACGATACGGCCCGAAGCCATGCCGATCAGGCGATCACAATAGCTGCGCGCCAGATCGAGCGAATGCAGGTTGCAGAGGACGGTGATGCCGAAATGCTTGTTGATACGCAGCAGCGCGTCCATCACCATCTTGGTATTGCGCGGGTCGAGCGAGGCGATCGGTTCGTCGGCGAGGATGATCTCCGGCTCCTGGACCAGCGCCCGCGCGATCGCGACGCGCTGTTGCTGGCCGCCCGAGAGCTGGTCAGCGCGCTGCGCGGCGAGCTGCGCCATGTCGAACTGTTCGAGTGCGGACATCGCGACCGCGACATCATCTTCGGGCCAGAGCTGAGCAAGGGAGCGCCAGGACGATATCTCCGATAACCGGCCCATCAAGACATTGGTGAGGACGTCGAGGCGGCCGACGAGATTGAACTGCTGGAAGATCATGGCCGAGCGCGCGCGCCATTTCCGTAACGCCGCGCCACGCAACGCTGTCACGTCGACGCCGTTGTAGAGGACACGGCCTTCCGACGCCGGAGCCAACCGGTTGATGGTCCTGAGCAGGGTCGACTTGCCTGCGCCGGACCGGCCGATCACGCCGACGAAGCCACCGGGCGGAACGGCGAATGATGCATTATCGACCGCGGCCTTTGCACCAAAGCGGCACGTCAAACCCTCCACAACCAGCATGCGATGCTCCAGCGGTCCCGCGACCATCATCGCTAGCGCCCGGATTCAACAGTCGTGTGACAGTCGCGCTGCGGCGCGGCATTCATCCACACCCGGTTGCCCGTCACGGTTCTGTCGTGCCACTGTCATCAAGCCCGCGGAAGACGTGCAAACTCAGTGACCCATTCTCACTCGGAACCCTGACATGGACGGCAAGACGCTTTCGGTTGATCCAACCATCGATTCCAGCGCGAGCGTGCGCGACACCATGCTCGGCGCCTACACCGAGGTCGGCGCGCGAACGACGTTGCTCGAGGTCGAGATGGGCGACTATTCCTACGTGGTCAACGATGCGCAGATTACCTACACGACGATCGGCAGATTCTGCTCGATTGCAGCGATGACGCGGATTAATCCGGGCAACCACCCGATGCACCGCGCGACCCAGGCCCACTTCACCTATCGCGCCAGCGCCTATTTTCCGGGCGAAAGGGACGAGGCGGAGTTTTTCGAATGGCGGCGAGGCCATCGCGTGCATATCGGCCATGACGTCTGGATCGGACACGGCGCGATCGTTCTGCCCGGGCGCAATGTCGCCACCGGGGCCGTGGTCGCGGCCGGCGCGATCGTCACAAAAGACGTTCCCGCCTATACTATCGTCGCCGGCAATCCGGCGCGCCCGATCAAGCGGCGGTTCCCGGAGGCCGTCGCGGACAGGCTGGCGCGACTTGCATGGTGGGAGTGGGACCACCAGAGACTCCGCGCGGCGCTGCCCGATTTCCGGAAGCTTGCAGTCGAGGATTTTCTCGACAAATATGAGTCCGTATCGTCCCATCCTTTGGCCCACCCACGACGAAGTGCGAAATCGTGACCATCTTGATCGAAGGCGGCCAAACGCTGCAGGGGCGGGAATTCTCCGATAATTCGCTTCTGATCGAAGCCGGACGAATCGATGGGATCGGCGGAAGCCAGGATCGCGCCGCCATCAGGCTTGACGCCCGCGATCTCCTGGTGCTGCCAGGTATCGTCGATCTGCACGGCGACGCCTTCGAGCGACAAATGATGCCCCGCCCCGGCGTCGACTTCCCCATCGACGTGGCGCTCGCGGACAGCGACCGGCAGGCGATCAGCAACGGGATCACCACGGTCTTTCATGCCACTACCTGGTCGTGGGAGCCGGGCCTTCGGAGCGGCGAGAATGCAAAGAAGCTGATCGACGCGATCGAAACGTTAGGACCGCTGCTCGCCGCTGATACCCGCTTCCACCTTCGCCACGAGAGCTACAACCTCGATGCCGAGGCCGAGATCGAGCAATGGTTGTCGGTCCGGCGCGTCGATCTCTTCGCCTTCAACGACCACATGGATTCGACCGTCGCGAACCTTGCCAAACCGCAAAAGCGTAGCCGCATGGTCGAACGCACCGGCCTTTCCGACGCTGCATTCGACCGATTGGTCGAGCGGGTCGTCTCGCGGAGCCATGATGTGCCAGGATCGATTGCGCGATTGGCCCGAACCGCGCGCGAGGCGAGCGTCCGGATGCTCTCGCACGATGATAACAGCCCGGCGATGCGCAAGGCATTTCGCGCGCAAGACGTCGCGATCGCCGAATTTCCCGTTAATGAGGAAACCGCGCGCGAGGCGGCCGATGGCGGCGATTTCATTGTGTTCGGCGCTCCCAACGTGGTGCGCGGCGGCAGCCACACCGGCTGGACCAGGGCGGCCGACATGATCGCGAAGGGCTTATGCTCGGTCCTCGCATCCGACTATTACTATCCGGCGCCGATCCTGGCGGCGTTTCGCCTGGCGATCGACGGTATATTGCCGCTGGCCGATGCGTGGCGCCTGATTTCGGCAGCACCGGCGCAAGCGGCTGGGCTCGACGATCGCGGCACCCTGGCGGAAGGACAACGCGCCGATATCATTTTGGTCGACGACGCAATGCCGACACGGCCGCGCGTCGTCGCGGTCATCGCCGGCGGCCGTCTGGTTCACCTCACTGAGGCCAGCCGTCTTTCGTCGCTGAACGCGATCCGGCGCAGCTCGGTCGCGGCGGAGTAACCCGGCTTTGACCAGTTTTCGGCGCTATGCGATCTACTATGCCCCTGCGCGTGGCACCGCGCTCGATCGCTTCGGAGCGCAACTGCTCGGTTACGACGCATGGACCGGCGAGGATTTGTCCGCTCCCGATTTCGCGGTGCAGGCCGCGTCGGATTGGCGCGACTTGACGCAGGATCCGCGCAAATACGGCTTTCACGCCACCCTGAAGGCTCCGCTGTCGCTGGCGCCTGGCACGACTGAGGCGGACCTTCTTGCCGCCTGCGCATCATTCGCGGACAAACCCCGGCCTATCCCCGCGATCAGGCCTGTGGTCGACGCCATCAGCGGGTTCATCGCGGTGATCCCGGGTGAACAGTCGCACGAACTGGACCGGCTCGCGGCAGATTGTGTCAGCTGCTTCGACGGCTTTCGAGCGCCGTTGACGCCTGAAGATCGTGCGCGGCGCAATCCGTCGACGCTGACGTTAAGGCAGTGCAACCATCTCGATCGCTGGGGCTATCCGTACGTGATGGAGGACTTCCGTTTCCACATGACATTCACCGGTCGGCTCGATGCTGTGCGACGCGAGGCCGTGCTGGCCACGCTGCGGCAACGCTTTTCCGAGATCGGCATCGAGCGGCTCGCGATCGACCGCATCGTGCTTTTCCGTCAGGACGACGCCAGCTCGCGCTTTCGTATCATCGGTCAGTGGCTACTCCGCGAGCAGCGCTCGAGCGCGATAGCTTGAAGCGCAATCGCGCTCTTCCGGATCATGCAAGGCCTCCAAGTCGGGCCGTCAGCGAGTCTGGTTCTGGCGGTTGGCCCGCCATTCGAGAAACTCGCGATACAGAGCCGGGTCGGCCCCCGGGTTACCTGGGCGCGGCGCGGACGCGTCTGGGGCGGCCACCGCCGCCGGGGCCGCGGAGGCCATCGGCGCATTGCGGTCCACCCATTCCTGCGCGGTGCGGAACCGGGTCCATCCGGCAACCGGCGCGAGCGGCGCCAGCTCCTGCCATTTCGGATGATAAGGCGGCCGTTGCAGCTGCGCCATGTGGGTGAACAACGAGTCCACCAGAAGAGAGAGGCGGCGAAAGCGGTCGCTGCCCGGTTGCCAATTGTAGGATGCCAGCACCGCCTCGGCCGCGATGGTATCGACCGGGGCCGAACTCGATATCAGGTTCGGATAGTCGGTCGATGTGAGCTGCGACGGCAGGTACTCATCGCGCAGTTCCCGATCATACTCGACCGGAACGAGATGCAGGTTGGTGTCGTTGACCTGACCGAGCCATTGCAGCGGCTTTCCTTCCACCGCGATGATCGCGTCGATCTCACCCTTGCGCAGCCTTTCCAGTGCAATCCGCGGCTCTATGTAAAGCAGATGCGGCTTGATCCCGAGATGCTCGAACACGTTGATCGAGGTCACGAATGTGCTGCCGTCGGGCAGATCGACCGCTACCGTCTTGCCGTCGAGATCCTTCATGCTGTGGATCGTCAACGGGGCAAGCACATGCATTTCCTCGTTGAACATCTTTGCCACGTAGACGAACTGGTTCCGGATGTTGTTGGCAAAGCCCTTGCGCTCGAGATAGGACAGCGTGTCCTTGCGCACGATTCCCGCATCGACCCCCTTGAGCAGCAGGATGTCAGCCACCGCCTGCACCGACCCGCTGCCCAGGATCGGCAAGACGCGGAGATTGATCCCGTCGTCCAAGGCTGAAGCGAGGTCGGCGCCCATCTGGGAGTAGGTACTGCCGGACGAACCCGTCATCAGGGACACCGTGTTGGCGTTGAGCTGAGTGGCGAGATCGCGCTTGGCTGTGCCGTAGCGGAAGATCGTCTTGAATGAGTCGCTGACCGCGCCGGGATCGACGCCGCTGCGGACCGGCCCGAACTTCTCCCATCGCCCGTCTGTGAACCGCATCATCTGCATTTGTTCGAGAGGCGCGTAGTCGCTTGCGCTGGTATTGACCACGGCGCCGGGGACCAGCATTGGAACGTGCAGGCCCTTGATCGAAGCCGCCTGCTTCATGATGTTTTCGCGGGACAGGTCGTCGCCGCAATTCTTCAGCACGGCAACCATCAGGTTGGCATCGGCGTAGGCGAACACCGTCAGACTGTTGGATTTGCTGACATCCGGAAGATAACGATCCATGAAGACGGACCATTCACGATAAGCCGGATCGCTGGCCGCGGCCGGGTCGTCTCCCTCCCAGGTGTATCCTGCCGAAAGAAGATCTTGCGCGTTTTCCAGACCCGCCGGCTGCATGACGGCGGAGACCGATTCCGACACGGTGGGGATGAAGTGCTCGGGTCTCCAGCCGAGTTCCGCGACGCGCCGGATCGCCATCGTCGCGAATTTCGGCGTCGTGATATCAAAGAAAATGTCGGCGCTGGAAGCCTTGAGCTTGGCTATCTGCTGAGTGATGTTGGCGTCCGTGACCTTGTACGCAGCTTCGGCAACGATCGGGATCTTGCCGCCGAGTCCGTCCTTCAGACCCTTGACGTAGTCCTTGCCGAATTCGTCATCCTGATAAAGGATCGCGATCTTCCCGCCATCGGGATGCTTTTCCAGCAGATACTGCGCGTAGATGTGAGCCTCGGTCTGGTAGCTCGGCTGGAATCCCATCGTCCAGGGAAACTGCGCCGGCTGATCCCATGTCGAGGCACCCGTCGCAACAAACAGCTGTGGAATCTTGTTCGCGTTCAGGTAAGGCCGCACCGCGGCGTCGGGCGCCGTACCGAGGCTTGCAAAGATGAAGAGGACCCGGTCTTCCTCCACCAGCTTTCGCGTCGCCTCGACCGTCTTTTGCGGGTTATAGGCGTCGTCGTACGAGATAAAAGTGATCTTGCGGCCGTTGACGCCGCCCTCGGCGTTGACCTTGCGGAAGTAGGCGGCGATCGTCTTGCCGATGACGCCGTAAGCGGCGGCCGGGCCGCTATAGGGCATGGTGTTGCCGATGCGGATCTCAGCATCGGCGGCACGCGAGGTCGAGGTCCACCCCGATGCGAGGAGCGTCGTCATCGCGGCAAAGGCCAGCGCTCGCGCTACATTGTGCAAGTCCGAGCCGCGCAGCCAGCGACTTGTCCTGGTCGCGGACGTTGTGCATTCCAACGTGCGCCGACGGATATCGATGATCATTCGCATCGCTTCCCCCTGTTACACAACACCGTCCCCGTGGCAGCGCCTGCTCTTCGAGAGCGGATTCTTCGACGGTCCATGTCTTCGACAGCCATGCGCATTTTCGCATGACGGAACTCGGCCTGACGCCGAAGTTGCACAGACTGTTCTCTGATTAGTTCAATTGTGTGTTCATGCGGTGCCAACGCCAGATTCAAGCGGCCACGGTTCTGAACCGCCGGATCAGGCTGAATCGAGGCACCGCCATCAGCGCCGGATCATGCTCTAAGCAGAGCCTCCGTCCCGACCTTCGTGTCCGCGGCGCTAGCGTTGTGTTTCTAACACTTCGTACCCATCGTCATTCCGGGGCGCGCCACTTGGCGCGAACCCGGAATCCAGATGTATGACGGCGACAAGATTCCGGGTTCCCGCTGCGCAGGCCCTGGAATGACGGAAACAATTGTCAGAGTCAGAACAAACTAGCGATCGGCCGATTGCTGCAGACGTCGCGTGGCCTCCGGCGATCCCTGTTCGGCGGCTCTGGCATACCAGGCGCGAGCCTTCGCAGGATCCGGCTGCACGCCGACAACGTGGAGATTGGCAAGCACAGCCGCATCGAACGTCCCCGCCAAAGCAAACGAGGCTCCTGCATCCCCCGCCTCCGCGAGACGCGTCAGGATCAGACGCGCGCTGGCAATGTCGCCCACTGCGATCAAGTCCCGGCCACGTTTCATCAAGGTCGCGGTTTCCTCGCGCGTCAAGGCGGGGACGGCGCGCGGCTCTGGCCTTGGGACCGAGGGTCGCGTCACCGTGTCGGAGCGGGGAGCCACATCCCTCAGAGTTGTCGGGGAAAACCCGGCCGATGGCTTCGTCGTCGCGATTGCGTTGGCCTGTGTGGTTGCGAGCAAATTGCCGACCGGCGCGGGCGATTCCTCCGCTGCCGGAACTTTCGCTTCAGCCACCGAGATTTGTGTCAGGCTGCCAAGAACGGGATTGTCAAAAGCCTGGCTCTTGCTCTCCCCGCTCGCAACGGAAGCGGCGCCCCCGATCGATGGGCTCTGCACGGCATTCAACAGTGCAAAGGCAGCGCATGCAGCGACGGCGACTGCGCTGCCGAGTTTGACGACCATACCCAGGCTCGGCAGGCCTGCCCTCTCCTGAGGCGGCGGCGGCATCACGACAGGTTCAAGCGTCGGCAACCAAACCCCCCGGTTCCGCTCGCTGAGATGAACCCTCTCGGCCGTCAAACGAGCCTCCGTCAGCTCCTGGCTCTCATCGGCATCCCATTGTTCCGGCTCAGCGCGCTGCGGCGCGCGGTTGAAGGATCGGCGCCTGATCAGTTCCGATTCTCGGCTGATTTCTTCGACAAGACGATACGTATCGTCCACCGGCCGCTCTTCGTTCACCCAGGGAGGGCTACGCGGATTCTGCCTGTCGGGATCGTCTTTGACCGAGGAACTCATTACCAACCTCCTGTCGGTCGACCGGCGGCACGTGGGCGCGGGCTTCCCACTCGTTGCAAGAAACTCTTCAATTTACCAAATCGAAACGTTTGCGCATCGAGCTTCAATGGACCAACTCGTTCGAACAGTCTTTCTCAAGTGCAAAATTGTCGATACCGAACCCAACCCTAGGCGACGAATGGGGCACAACAATGCAGCAACGAACGCCTGATGAAACTCCGGCTTCAGACCGGTGTCCCAAAACGAGCCGTTCGATAGGTCCCGCGCCACATTTTCGCGCAACTTCTTTAGGATCACTGAGAAGATTGGCGATTGTGTGTTCGTTTGCCGGCGAATTGAGATCTCCGCTTGTGCGACAACCTCCCTGCTCCACTCACACGCATGAGCCGTTCTTGTTCACCAGCTATGCGTCGGAGCATCGTCGCTATTTGTGCAGACCGATCGATCTGTGTCGCAGGAACCGGACGCATCTCGGCGCGCTCCGACTGTTTCCGTCGGGGACGCAGACCTTGTCGTCGTGATCAGCACCCGCTGAATCGCGGGTCCCGCCCTTCGTGCATTTCCTTCAGGTATGCCCGCGCACATTCCGCCAACTGACGCGGATCATTCTGGCCGGCAGAAATCAGCGTATCGATGTATTGACTAATTCTCTCGCGGGATTGCGCCACCTGCGTGGCGTCCATCTTGCCGACCAAGTCATAGGCGCCGAAGGCTTCATCAATGATGTCCTTCACCGGAAATCCTTACGCTGTACCCCGCAATGCTGCATTGCAACATCCTCCTTCGCGAGCGTCAAGCCCCATTTTCGGCCTAACCGAACCTCTGAAGCACGGTGGACACGCCCCGTTCATCACCCTTCAATTGCGGACAAGATCGCTCACAACGACCATCCGATTGGCCAGGGATCGAACTCGCATGGCGCCGCGCAGGGACTTCAGATCGAAAGCCGCAACCCGCGCGTGGTCTTTCGCTCGGTCCGCGTGTGCTGGCTCCGCCTCTCGAACGGGTTCGAACAAGGAGTTCGGACTGGCATTGTCCTCATCAGTATATGGTTAACGCGGCCTCCTTGGTTCATGCAGTCTTGCACAAAGTGCGGTCGGCCTAACCTTGCTTCACGTCTCCCATCGTCCAACGACCTCCTGGTGCAGAGCTGCGCATTGGTTTGGCTCGGAACCTCTCAACGGTGCAGACGTTCCCTCCGGGAACTCTTGCTGCTCGAAGTTGCGGTTTGTCGATCGTTGCAATTTACGCTATAGGTGCCTGCACTATCCGCGTGCTCCGGGGGGAGGGTGGGAGGTCGATGTCGGACGAAAAGTACGAGTATTACGACCCGGAGTTAGCGCGACGGCGCGCCGAAAAATCAACGAATGGAACGCCTGATATCGGCGTCAAGGCTCCGCCGAGCCTGAAGTATTCTTCACCGTGGCCATGGCTACGTGCGATCATCGTCAGCTGTATGCTCTGGGCCGGCATTGGGTGGGTGGTCTGGCGCCTTTGGTAGCAGGCAGGCACCGAAAGCCCGGCCCATTCATCGACCGGGCGCGTGCCGCAAACGCGAGATTTCGTCGAGATAGAGCTGGGCGCTGCTCGTCCACGAAAACAAAGCCGCTCGCTTCCTGCCGTTCGCGGCCATCGTGGCGCGAAGATTTTCGTTTGCCGACAAGCCAATGATTGCATCTCTCCAGCGATCACCATCATCAGGATCCGCATAAATCACGGCGTCGCCACCGACCTCGACAAGGCTTGCTGCATTCGAGGAGATGACCGGGCATCCCCTGGCCATCGCCTCCAGCGGCGGAATCCCGAAGCCTTCGGTTCTGGAGGGAAATACCAGGCACACCGCACCTTCATAGAGTGCAGCCAAATCATCATCGTCGACGTAGCCGGCGCGATGAATGTTGGACTGATGAATGGCCGTCGTGCCTGCGGCAAAAATGTTCGAGGCCGCCCCGACAACGACGATATCGATTCCTGCCTCGTCAAGTGCCCTTGCTTGCCGCAGGATGATATCGACGTTCTTGTGCTTCGCGCTGCTGCCCAGCAACATGATGTACCGACGTTTCAGCGAACCGACGAGGGCACTCGTGGCCCGCGTCGGGTCCCATCGCAGGGCATGCTCGTGACCGTTCGACGCGATGAAGATCTTCTCTTCCCGACAGACACCATACTGAACCAGCGTATCCGCCGAGAACCGCGAGACCGTTGCGACCCTGCGAGCTTGCATACCGACCAACGGCAGCAGCGCGCGATAGGTCATGCCGAAGACACGCGAATAGCTTTCCGGCTGAACGAACGTGTTGGCATCGTGAATACAAACGACGTGATTTCGTCCGAATATCGGGCCGAAGTTTCCGAGACTCAGTATTCCGGCTCCAGCGTAGAACGGCAGGACGAATTGGTCCCAGGCGTGACCTGACCCGAGACCTGTCGCGCGGACGCCGATCTTCGAAAGGACAGGTCTGTCCCGAACGCCGGGCGGAAGAATCAAACGCATGGCCGCGGGGCTGTCGCAGTCGCCAGCTTGCGAAAGTATGCTATCGAGCGCGGCAACGATCTCGTACGCGTAGCGTTGAACGCCCGTCATGCGCTGGGTCAGAAACCTACCATTGATCGCCCAGCTTCGTGCATCAACGCTGTTGTCGGGGCTTTCCATCGTTCCTACAAAGGGCAAGGCGTTGGCATCTGCCTGGAAGCGCGCGGGGGTCACGGTAAGGCCAGGTTTCAGAACAGAGCCGACTGCTGCTGTCACCAACGGCAACAGTACCTAAGATCGAATAGTATATTGCGCCTTCGCGCGTCGATCGTTCGATACGAAGTCTTGTGAATTCCAAACAATCTCGGCAAAACTGCCATGACGGTGGTCTCATCGCAACCGATGACATTCGTCGGACAGCGATGAACCGCGTTTCGTACCTGCCCTACAATCATGTGGCCAGTAACCTTAACGCCGAGATCCCCTGGCGCTGTGCGGCCCCAACCTCCCGGTTGAAAGACAACGGGCTTGCAGCGGGAGGACGGTCCCTGCCCCTTGACGCGGGTGGCACAGGCATCAAGGTTAACGAAATCCTCTCGTTGCGACCTGAAGCGAACGATAGCATTGATGCCATCGACGTCGTACGCCGGCCAATCTCATGCTTCCGATCCGGCTTGATCGAGCTACTCCTGCAGCGTTCACGCGGACCAGGTGCGTGAGCGCAAGCGTACGAGCGATTCCTCCGGGCTACCCAAGTAAGGCATAACTGTGATACTCGCTGCACGCTATGAACACGCGTGAACGCATGATAATTTGTCAGTTCATTTGACTGCTGCTTGGGAAATTGTGGTGCCGGACCAGATTGGCGACAGTGGATGGCAGACTCCGTGCGATGATCTGGCGATCGACCACGATGGACCAACCGACATCGCTTTCGACCGGTTCGACGATGCCTGGATCGAACGACCGATCACCGAGCTCTTCAATTGGATTGTCGCTCGGCATGGCGACAAGGTGGCCACGGTAGATGAGACCACCCGACTGACCTATCGCGAGCTGCAAAGGGCTTCGCTTCATCTCGCCCACCGCATCGACGCCCTGGTCCCGCCGGGCAGGCCCGTTGGACTGCTGCTGCCGAACACGGCATTGTTTCCGGTCGCAGCCCTGGCCTGTCTCGCGGCCGGGCGGCCCTATGTGCCGATCGATCCCACCTATCCATCGACACGCATCGAAGCAATCCGTGCAGAAGCCGGCCTGTCCGCCATGATCATCGATCGGATCGATGGGCAGGTCTTTTATGAGAGCGGCTCATTGCCGTGTCTCGATATCGGCACCTCGCTGGATGGCATGGGGGATGAGGCCCCGCTTGTTGCAAGTCCGGGCGGCCCCGCCGTCATCCTCTACACATCCGGCAGCACCGGCAGACCGAAGGGGATATGCAACGATCAGCGGGCGATCGTGCAGCGGGTCGCACAGGCAACCAATTCGTGTCACCTGAACACCGGTGATCGCTGTTTCCTTCTCAGCTCCCCCGGCACTATCGCCGGGGTGAGAGAAACGTTTGCCGCGTTGCTCAATGGCGCAACGCTTTACGTTGCCGATCCCAATCGGCTCGGCATCAATGGCGTCCTGCAAATGCTTGGCAACGCAGGCGTCACGGTCGGCTACATCGTGCCGGCGCTGCTGCGGCAGCTGCTGGCCGCACCGCAAGCGAGCGCGGCGTTCGACCAGGCCCGGGTCATCAGGATCGGCGGCGATATTCCGACCAAGAGCGATCTCGCAGTCTGCCGCGCCGTATTGCCGGCATCTTGCCGCATCCTGTTCGCGTTCAGCTCCACCGAGATCCCGACCATCTTCCAATGGTTCGTTCCCAAGGATTGGTATCCCGACAGCGTTCGGCTGCCAATCGGTTACGCCCGCCCCGGCATGGATTTCAGGATCGAGGATGATGGTGGCGCGGATGGAGCTGGCGAATTGATCGTCAAGAGCCGTTACCTCGCGCTCGGTTATTGGCAGGGCGGAGACCTCCAGAACGGGCCGTTCCAACGTGACCCGGCTGATCCGGAGGTCCGCATCCTGCGGACCGGAGACCGCGTCCGCGTGCGGCCGGACGGCCTCGCCGAGATGACCGGGCGGACGGACCGGCAAATCAAGGTGCGCGGCTTGCGTGTCGACTTGGCCGAGATCGAATTGGCCTTGCGCGGTTGCACCGGCGTCGCCGACGCGGCGGTGATCCCACGCCGCCAAAACGAGGATGTGATCGCGCTGGTCGCCTTCGTCGTCCCACGCAGCACGCCAAGTCCGACTTTCGAATCCGATCTCAGAACCACTCTCGCAGGGCTGCTGCCGCGTCGAATGTGCCCGGCGCAGTTTCGCATTCTGGAGGCCTTGCCGCAACTTCGCGGCTTCAAAACGGACTATCAGGCGCTCGCCTTGATCGATCAACGCGAGTTCGCGCAATCGGCCGGTCTGAGCGAAGACACATCCGCCCCCTCTATCATCCCGTCTGCGACCCCAGGCAACTCTCGGGTCGATGACGCGGTGGCCCATGCCTGGACGACGATCGTCGGTCAGAAGTCGTTGCAGGCAAACATGCCCTGGGACGAGGCGGGAGGAGATTCTCTCGCGGCACTGCACCTATGGTGCCTGATCGAGGAGACGCTTGGACGCAGGCTGGTCATCAACAGCCTGGAATTGCACGCAACGCCCGCGATGCTCGTGGCCGAGATCGAAAGACAGCTCTCGTCGTCGCAGACAATTGTCTCAAGAGCTCCGCTGGCCTTCTTCCTGCCTTCCGCCGATGGCGACACGCCGCTGCAAGCGCAATTCCGCGCGGCGTTTCATAACCAGATCCGCTTCGAGGTCGTGAAGTATCCCCCATGGCGCGACATGATCGATGCGGGAGCCGATTTCGGCGTGCTGATCGAGGCAGCCGTCAATCAGATTCGGGCGATGAGCGACGGCGACGTCCTTCTCGCAGGCTTCTCCTTCGGCGGCTTCGTCGCATCAGAGGTGGCGCGCCGTCTCATGGAGCTCGATCGCCGTGTCATCTTCGTCGGCTTGATAGACACGCAATTCGGCTTCCAGTTGCACCCGCATCAGAGTGCGCTTTCAAAGGCCTGGAGTCTTGTCCGCAAGATCTTCCTGGACCCGGCATCTCTCGAAGTGACGGTGGTCAAGTTCCTCGCGAGACACTCCGCGTTCCGAATCTTGCGCCGGCTCGGCGAGCTGGCCAAGCGCATGCCCGCAAAGATTGCATTCAGATGGCAGTATCGGATCAACTATCATCTCCGGGTGCAGGCCATGTACCGTTGGGCGGTGAAGCCGGTTGCGGCGCCGATCTATCTGTTCCGAACGGACGAGTTTCCGCAAACCTCGGCCCAGTCCACTTGGGGGTCGCTTGCAAGACAGCTCGAAATCGTTTCGGTCGGGGGGACTCATCTCTCGATTCTACGGCCACCGGCACGCGAACTTCTCTGCCGGGAATTCCTGAAGGCCGTGAACGGCGCCAGGAATACGACCGATGCCTCCACGACGCCAATCGCCGCGGAATAGGTCGGCATGGCCGTTCGTCCGATGCAGGTCTTTGTTCATCTAGCCTATGGCTACGGGGCGCAGTCCTGGGAGCGCCGTTGGAAGGAAGGCAAGATCCTCGGCATCAACGAACCGCTTCCGTACGGATATTACCGTGCTGAGACGATGGGATGCGCGGTGACGCATTCGCAGGACAAGAAGGAATCCGCGCCGGAAAAATTATTCCGCCTCGGCATTCGCGTCCTGCTTGGTTTCGATCTGATCCATGCGTGGCGCAATTTCGACGGCATCCGAAACGCGGACGTCGTCTGGACGCACACGGAGTCGCAGTATCTCGCCATCCTGCTGCTGTTGCGAAACACGCCGCGCAACAAACGGCCAAAACTGATCGCGCAGAGCGTTTGGCTCTTCGATCAATGGCACAGTCTTCCCGCATTGAAACAGCGCTTGCTGTCCATGTTGATCAGGCAAGCCGACATCCTTACCGTTCATTCACCGGAGAATCTTGCGGTTGCGAAGCGGCTGTTTCCCGAAGTCCGAGCCGAACTGGTCTTGTTTGGGATTGCCGCTGATCGAAAAATCGAGCCCGCCCTTCGCCCCGCCAAGAAAACCCTGAACATCGTGTCTCTCGGCAATGACGTCCACCGCGACTGGCCTCTCTTGATTGCCGCGGTCGCCAATCAACCGGGCTGGACCCTCAAGATCGCGTCTCAGAAGATCAAAGCTTCTTCGATTGGCGACGCGACCAACGTCGAAATCGTCAGCCTGAAGACGAACGAGGAGATGTTTGCGCTCTATCAATGGGCCGACGTGCTCGCGCTGGCCATCAAACCCAATCTTCACGCGTCGGGTATCACCGTCATTGAGGAAGCGGCTATTCTCGGCGTGCCGGTCGTCTGCTCGGACAGCGGCGGCCTCCGGGCCTATTTTTCCGACGCCGAGGTTCGTTTCGTTCCGGCGCAGGATGTGAGCGCACTCCGCCGTGCGATTCAAGAACTGGCAAATGCTCCGGACACCCGTCTCGCACGTGCGCGAGAGGCTCAGGCGCGCATGGGGCCGAAGGATCTGAGCTCCGAGTCATTCGTGCGTCGACATGTCGAGATATCACGCGAGTTGCTCGCGCCGGATCAAGTTCCCCGGCCCTGAGGCGAGCAACGCCCTGTTGTTGCGCGCGGCGATCTCAATCGTACTCGGCGAAACGATTAGGACAGACTAGCGGCGCCTCGACATAGGTGACACGATCGGATCTGGGATCCCTGACGTCGAGGAAATCCGAACCGAGAATAAAGAACGTAATGGCCTTGCGTTCAAGTTGGGAGAATGACGCCGCCGTCAACTTCCATCGTGCCAGTGCGTCGATTCCGACGATGCCCGCCGCCCGTGCCCCACCCTCGAGGGCAAGTCTGCGGCCCAGAGTCTGGAACTTGGCGTCTTTGACGTCCCGCGTTAAGGCCGCGATGCTGGCCGCATCGATTCTCACGCCAGGAAACCGGCGCACCAATATCCTGCCGACCAACGATTCCGGACCCGCCTTCCAGAAATAAACTCCTCCGCCCACTACCGCGCCAAGGGCAGTCAACATTCCCAGGATCGAGCGTCGGGAAGGATAGTGCGCCATCTGGATCAACCTCCACGGATCAACTGTTCAGCAGATGTGCCGCGCGCAGCGACAGCGCGGCAACCGTCAAGCTCGGGGGCGCCGTACCGGAACTCGGAAAAACCGACGAACCGACCACGACCAGGTTGCGGACGTCATGATGGATCTGACCGGCATCGACGACGCTTTCGTCTGGATCACGGCCCATGCGCAGCGTTCCCTGGAGATGGACCGAAATCGAATCCACCTGCCGTACCTCAATGCGCTCGACCGGCAGCGGCTGCAACACCGCCGGCAGCTTGTCGAGCGCAGCCCGCACGCCCTTGAGACCGTACTCCGATTGCTTCGGAAACGAAATGTGAGGCCGTCCGTCTTTTCCCAACGTCACGACACTCTCGGATTGAGGCAGCGCCTCAACGTTGATCGTGATCGGCAGGACTTCCCGCCAGCGTCCATAATCCGGGCGCATGCCGTACATCCAGTTGTTTTCGAAGAACAGCAACGCCGCGCCATACTCGCTGCGATGCGGACCATCGAGCAGCGACAGATTCATGCAGGTGGTGATGGTGCTGCCGCCGAAATTCTTTACCCCATCCAGATAAGCCTCGACCGTGCACTCGATCTTCTCGTGAATGTACCTGCCGATCAGCGGATGGCCAAAGCCTGATTGGAACAGCAGAACGGGACTGTGAATGCCGTTGGCGCCGAGCACGACGAGATCGGCACGCACCGTGTACTGTTTTCCCTCGTTGACGAATCGGATGCCCTTGGCGACGTTGTTCTGGACGTCGATGTACTCGACCTTCGAGTCGACGCAGATGTCGAGATCAGGATGCTCAATGACGTGCTGCATCGTGTTGAGCGCCGTGAACTTTGCGTCGACGGGGCACCAGCGGCACTCGGCGGTGCCGCAGCAGGCACTCCGCGAGCCCACGGGACGACTGAGCCGGCCGTTCGGCATGGGGAAATGCATGTCCGGCTGCGCCGCCTTCATGATTCGATCGATGTCGTTCATCCGATGCGGCGGCTGGGCATAGGGGCCGGCGCCGGGATAGTGAACGGCAACCTCGTCGGACGCCGCGATCCGCATGACCTGCTCGGCATCGCTGTAGTAGGGCGAAAGATCGTCGTAGGAAACTGGCCAGTCTGTCCCGACCCCGTATTTCGACTTGAGGCAGAAGTCGCTGGGGTGATTGCGCGGACATTGCGCCCACCAGCATACCGTGCCGCCGCCGAACGCGATCGAATAATGCCAGGGCTTCTCGCCTTCGGCCTTCGAGTAAAGCGAATCCGTATCGTGGATCGAATTGGCCTTGTTCTTCACCTGCCAATCGTGGGTCTTGTAGGCACCCCATTCGACGAGCAAAGTCCGCCCGGTTCGATGCTTCTTCAGAAACTCGTGCAGGAAGAAAAAAGAGCCGAAGCCTGAGCCGATGACGATCGTCTCGTAGCTCATGTCCACTTTGTCGGGATGAATGAACGGCACTCTGTTCCGCCTAAAAATCTGGTTGTCGGTTATCGCAAAGTCTTTGATATCGGAAAGGGGCCAAATTTGGCTTGTCACAGCTGAAGAATTCGCTCCGGCGAGATCCTCCCTCGCAACACATCGAGCAAGGCCAGGAGATTGCCCTTCAGACGCCCCTTGCGGTCAACCCATGGCTCCGGAAAGAAGCTGCGGGCCACGTTTGCAGCGATGTTGCGCCACATCAGCTTGTTGGCGTGCTGCCACGACATCGAGCCCTTGCGGATCAGATAGATCGGATTGGCAATTTGCGAATAACCGAAACGAACGCCGGAGGTGCGTCCGAGCTTGATGCCCAAATGAACGCCGCGCAGCGCCACAGCATTCATGATCCGGCCATACGGCCGGACTCGCAGGGAAAAATCGATGTCTTCCTGCCAACCATAGAGCGGGAGATTTTCGTCGAACAGGATGCCGTGCTCGATCACCGGCTTCAGCCGAAACGCCATGTTGCATCCATAAGTCCCGTATTGCTCGGTGAGTTCGCTCGCCGCACTGAGCGATTTGGTATCGGAGTGGATCAACCGGAGCCCCTCCTCCACGGTCAATCCCGGGCCCCGCGCGCCGTCGGCAATCAGAGAGCCGGTGACCGCGACGACATCCGCGCGACCGACGAATATGTTCTCGAGATTTTCGATGTAGCGCGGATCGGCAAAGAAATCGTCGTCGAAGAAAACGACAATATCGGCCTTCGTGATGGCCGCCAGGATCTTGTTGCGCTGAGCCGGCAAGCCGACCGGTCCGCGAACCACGAGGCTTGGCTTGGGAAAGGCCCTCAGGGAGGACTCGTCGACATCCTCTTCCCTCACGGGACAAATCACCAGGCGATCGGGCAGCCGCGTCTGCTCCGCCAGAGTTGCGATGTTTCGGGCAAGAACCTCGCGCCGCCCAGATGTCGCAATACCTACAACGATATCCAATTTTTCAGCCGGCATCTTTTCGTTCTGAATTTTCTGGAGGCAGAGGCAATACATTGCAGGAATATTAGCCGAGCGCCCGTCAAGTCACCAATCTTGCGTGGGATATTCGTTAACGCCATCCGCGAGACCATGATCGCGCAAGGGTGCCGAGCGGCCGTTCGAGCAAGAGCCAGCACCCGTACCCTGAACCCGTGACCAGCGCGGTCAGGATCAGCACATCCACATCAAATGGAATCGCTTCCACGCCTGCGGCGCGCATCGCGTAGGCCCATGCCGGCAGCGCGAAGAACTGAAAGAGATAGATGGAATAGGACGCATCGCCCAGGACAGACATCAGCCTTCCAAATCGCCCCCCGGACAGGCTCGCACTGCTCATGCCCAAGACAATGAGCGCCGCCGGGATGCCCCAGCACAAAAGCCGGAGAGGTCCCTCCTCCGGTGGCGGCCAGACGATTGTCGCGGCAAGACAGACGATGCCGATCCCGGTCAGAACGCATATCGGCGTTTGCGATAATTTTCCTCTGGACAACAACCGCCACGCGACCGCGATGCCCATCAGGAAATCCAGCAGCAGCCAATTTGTCACGAGGCTCAGCAAAGGCGCGGATGGCCTCCACAAGCTTCCGAGCGCAACGAGGACGCCGAAGCACAGGAAAATCAGCTGCAGTCCAAGCCTTCGCGGCAGCAAAAGCGCCCCCGCAAAGACGGCATAGAAGAACATCTCATAGTTGAGCGTCCACCCAACTCCCATAACCGGAGTTGCATTCCAATCCGGCGGCGCAATCGGCAAGAACAGATACGAGCCGACGATCCACGGCAGATAGACACCCTTGTAATGCGTCGTGAAGAGCTGCGGCGCGAATATCAGGACGGCCACGGCAACCGTCGTCAAGAGCCAGTAGATTGGGACAATGCGCAGGATACGCTTGATCATGAAGCTCAGTGGTGCACCGGGCTGCGCAAAGTCACCTCGGTGGACGTGAAGCATGATGAAGCCCGAAATGACAAAGAACAGGTCGACGCCCGCATCGCCCGCGGTCAGCTGACCGCCTGCACCGGTGAAGAAGGCATGGTCGCCAGCACCCGGAAAGGTTGTACTGAGCCTGGTGATGGCATGGGTGAACACCACGCCGATCGCCGCGACCGCGCGCAACAGCTGGATGGAGTCGAGACGGCCGCCGCGCAACGCCAACGGTCCGCCATGCCGGCGAATGTCCTCGACCTTACAATCCGCGCGCAAGCAACACCTGTTGCATAAACCACATTCAAACGATCATTTTTCAGGCACCCTTGGATCGCGACGGCCCGAACACCCGATCAATACACGATCGCCGAGACAAAACCTTGGCGCAAACCGACGCCGGGGACAATCGTCGTTCGAACCGTTGCCAAACCTTGCGTGGCGATCCGCTTCGGGGTGACGCGACCGCCGGCGACCACGCGTCGCGAGCTCAGGCCTTCGAGAGAAAGGTCCGACCCACATAACCCTCCAAACGCCCGAGCGCGACATTGAAGTCATAGGCACACCGGCCAAGATCCCCCTTCAGCGCTGAAAGCAATAGCTTGACCAGGGGACGGCCGATCCAGTTCGCCGCGGCAAGATAGCCATAGCGGTGCACGCGGAGCACATAGCCCAGGCCGCGCGCATAGGCCCGCCCCTTGGCCTGCATCACTTTCGGAGGTATCTCATCGAACCTTGCGTGATGACCGAAAAACGAGGGATCGAAGCGACAGCTGAAGCCCTCGTCCAACACTCTCAACAGAATGTCCTGACCTTCGCAGGCCTGCCAAGGCGTCGATGCTCCCACGCCAATGTCGTCGTCAAATCCTTTCACGGCGAGCAACGCGGTTCTCTTGAACAGCATCACCCACTCAATTCCCGAGATCCAGACATTGGAGCGGTTCACGGTGTGAGGCGCCGGTGAATACTTGCCGTTGATATCGTTGCCCGCCTCGTCCGCAGCCCGCCCTGTGAGAACGTCGACCTTCGCGGCAACCATCAACTGCACCGCGCGCGACAAGAACCACGGCGGATACCAGCAATCATCGTCGGGAAAAATGATCAATTCGCCCCGCGCCACCTCCCAACCGACATTGCGCGCGCGGCTCAACCCGCGTGCGTTCGGCGTATGGATGCGCCTGACCTGAAACGGCCAGCCTGCCCTGGACAAGGACTCCAGACGATCGTCGGAATTCTGATCCACGATGATGACTTCGAAGTCAAGACGATCCTGGCTGGCCAGGCTGTCAAACAGCTTCTGCAACTCTACGGTGCGCCCCAGCGTCGCGACGACGAGCGAAATTCTGATTTCTTCCGAGGACATTAAGGGGATGCCATTCTTGCGCGCTCCGCGCCTGTCACGTTAGCCAATGTTCTTCAATCGTGGAACGCTATCCGGTCCCGGAGGTCAAGGAGAGCTGCGGCGCTGGTTAACGTTAAGCATCTTTGCCGATACCAATGCTCCGATTTCCGAAGTTCGCAAACATATGCGACTTGCTCGCATGCGCACTTCGGAAACAAGGAGCACCAGCAAATCGATGATTCTGGCGCGGGTTTGAATTTTAGGTTGCTATCTTGTCACGGCCAAGACATTAGGCGCATGCGATGGACATCGAAGACCTCTCCAGCTTTGACGGCAATTCCCTCTTTGAGACCGATCTCGTCATCGTCGGCGGTGGCCCCGCGGGATTGACGATCGCGCGGGAGTTTTTCGGCGCGTCAATTCGCGTGCTGGTGCTCGAAAGTGGTCTCCTGGAGGAAACCCCGCGCCACGCCGCTCTCGCCGAGGTGGAAAGCTCCGGCGAGCCGAGCACAGAGCTGCAGAGACAGAAGCGTCAAACCTTCCATGGAGCAAGCTCGGCCTTGTGGTCGCAGGACGCGCAGCCTTATGGCGTTCGTTGCCGCGCGCTCGGCGGGTCGACGCACGCCTGGGCTGGCAAATCCGCGGCATTCGATTCCGTCGATTTTGCCAAACGCCCATGGCTTCCCTATTCGGGCTGGCCGATCTCGCGCGAAACGCTCGACCCTTACCTCGATCGCGCCGCGGACGTCCTGAATCTCGGCCCCAACTGTTACGACGACAAGCTTTGGGAACTGATCGGAGTAAAGCCGCCCGAGCCGCGGCTCGACGCTGACGGTCTTCACGCGTTCTTCTGGCAATTTGCCCGTTCGCGCATCGATCATCTCGACGTCATGCGGTTCGGCCGGGAATTCCTGACCTTCGAGGCGAGCAATGCTCGCGTCCTTCTCAACGCCACCGTGCGCCAGATCGAACTTTCCCCCAATGGCGGCAGCTTCGAAGGGCTCGAGATCTCGACCATCGACGGCGTGCGATCAAAGGTCCGTGCCAAAATGGCCGTGATAGCGGCCAGCGGCATCGAAAACCCGCGGCTGCTGCTGGCGTCGAATGCCGTCCAACCGGCGGGGATCGGCAATGGTCATGATCTGGTCGGCCGCTTCCTGATGGACCACGCGAGCGCGCGGGTCGGCCGTTTCGAATTGAAGGACCTTGCGCCCGTCATCAAGCGCTTCGGCTTCTACGGCGTCCGGCACGGAGGCCGCACGCATATGTACATGCACGGCCTCGCGCTTTCCCGCGATCTCCAGGAGCGCGAAGAACTTCTGAACTCGGCGGTCTACTTCCTGCCGGAGCGCTCGCCGGACGATCCCTGGGATGCCCTCAAGCGGCTGCTGCGGCGAACGAGCGTCAAGCCGGGCCATGATTTGCTCACGGCAATGTCCGGCGCCGGACTGCTGGCAAAGGGTATCGGCATGAAGGTGCTCGCCAGCGATGCGACGCCGACCGTCTTGAAGGATTTCATCGTCGATACTGCGATCCGATACAATCCCAACCTCGTCGTCGAGGAATTTCAGAACCGCGGCTTGCCGCACAAGCTGACCGGGCTTTGGATCGATGCGATCACCGAACAGCGCCCCGATCCCGACAGCCGCGTCACCCTGTCCGATCGAACCGACCGGCTCGGCGTCCCGCTCGCGAAAGTGAACTGGCGCATCAACGATGACGAACGACGGACCATCGTCCGCATTGCCGAACTTGCCTGCGACGCATTTGCGCGGGCGGGCATTCCGAGGCCCATTCTTGAGACATGGGTAGCCGAGAAGCGCCTGGCGGACGGCGCCATTATCGACATGGCCCATACGCTTGGCACCACGCGCATGTCCGCCGATCCGAGGTCCGGCGTCGTCGATGCGAATTGCCGGGTTCACGGCGTCCGCGGACTCTATGTCGCGGGCGCATCAACCTTTCCGACCAGCGGCCACGCCAATCCAACGCTGATGATTCTTGCGCTTGCGATACGGCTGGCTGATGCGATCAAAGCCGAGTTTACTCGCTGCTAAGACCCCTTGGGCACGAACCGTATCGATGAGCAACTCGGATGCCGCGGTCGGCTACGTCGTCCCGCGCGCCGTCATGATCCGGCGAATGATATCCCAGTCCTCAGTCAGACCTCTTCGATCGATCAGAAGCATGCTGACAGTGAAGAAGGCAAGACCGATTGCCAGACTTATCAGCGTCGAACCAAGGTTTGGTGAAACCAGCCCCAGCATCAGCAGGCAAACGCCCGCCGCAACCAGGCTGGAAATCGCCGGGCCGACCAAACCTCTCAACATTGGAGAGACCCGGCATCCGGTCGAGGGCGCCGACAGGATGATGAGGGCGGCAAAATGCAGCAGGGTAACGCCGGCGATGCCGAAGACGACGCCCGGCAGCCCGATCCAAAGCCCCGCGCAGACCGCGATCACCCGCCCCACGCCCAGTCCGACGGCGCACCAGAAATAGATCCCGAACCGGTCCATTGCCAGCAGGATCGGCCCGACCTGTACGGCAATGATCGATAGCGCAGAAATTGGCAGGAGGATTCTGAGCATCACCGCAAGCTCGAGCCATTTCGGACCGAGCAGCATGTCGGTCAGTTCCGGCGCCGCCGCGGCGGCCAGGAATGTCGCGGGGAAGAGGATGCCGGCCAGCATTCGGCAGAGCCTGCGATGAATGTCGACGACGTTCGCGCGGTCGGAGGTCAGCGCCTGAACGTACAAGGCGGCCCAGGATACGTTTCCGACCGTCTCGGTTGCGAACCGAGAGATCTGGTTGGCGAATGTGAAGCTGCCCAGCAACGCTGTGCCGAACAGCCGGTCAATCAGCACGTTTTCGCCGACGCGGCCGAGATATTCGGAGAGCCGCGTTCCGATCAGCAGGCCTCCCGATGCCATGTGAGGATGAATCGAGCTCATGCTGAACTCAAGCCTCGGCATTTCGAAAGCGCTGAAATTGAGCACGATGGCGCGCGTCGCGTAGGTCGACAGATACTGGGCAACCAGGCTCCATGCGCCGGCGCCGTTGATCGCCAGCACCACCGCAACGATGGCGCCCGTCAGGTTCGCCGCGAGGTCGGCGGCAGCGCCGACGCCGAGATTTCTGCGCCGGGTCAGACGCGCGCCCGCCGGCACCGACAGCACGAGAAAGACGAGGCTCAGCGATAACAGTGCGACCATCGGAGAGACCCGCGGCTGCTGCACCAGATGGGCCAGGAAGAGGCCGAAGGCGCTTGCGCCCAGCGCCAGGCTAACTCCGGTGAAGAGCAGAAACCAGAATGCGCTCGACCAAACCAGCGATGATGTTTCCGGCTCGCGGGCGAGCGTTGCCCCAAGACCACCATCCGCCAGCAGCGCGACAAACGAAACGGTGGGGAGGGCCAGCGCGTAGATGCCGAACTCATCGGGTCCCAGCAGGCGTGCCATGATCGGGAGCAGCAACAGCTGCAATCCGGCCTTGATAACGTTGACGGTTCCTGAGGCGATCGCGCCAAAAGCAAGTCTGCGACTGCTCGAGAATGGCGCGTCCGCTCGCGTCCCCAACTCTCCGCTTTGCCCATTATCGATCAATGACAAGTACCCTTCACGCTCACATGGCTGACGGCCGGGCCGGGTCGCGGACTGGATCACAGCCCCCACAGTACGACGCGCTCGTCTGCTTGTCCGGAGCGACAATCGCCGCAATCAGCGGTTGAAATTCCACTTACCATCCCAGGCAGACGCTGGCCAAGCCAATTGGCCGCCGGCGCCTTGAGATTTGCCAAATGCCTAACGCATAGTCGCCGATTGCCTTCGAATCGATTCAGCATGTTCGCCACCAAATCTTGAAGGCGACATATTCGGTCTATATTGAACGTGCGTTTTTTAAGGCGTCAAAATCAAATTGAGGTTGTGGTATGCCACGTGTTGGAGTTACGGAATTGATCACCCTGAGCCGGGTGATCGCAAGCGGGCAACTCCTTCGCTATCGGGGCGGTGAACATGGCTTCACCACGAAATTCGAAATCGCCCTTACCAAAAAGCTCGGCGTCAAGCATGCGCTTACGGTTAACAGCGGAACGAGCGCGCTGATTTCCGCGTTGGCGGCGGCCGGCATCGGCCCGGGTGACGAGGTGCTGGTTCCAGCCTATACATGGGTCGCGACTGCAATAGCGCCCCTGGCCGTGGGCGCGGTGCCGGTCCTGGTCGACGTCAATGAAAGCCTGACCATCGATCCCGAGGATATCAAACGCAAGATTACGCCGTACACCAAGGCGATCATTCCCGTCCATATGCTGAACCTCGTTTGCGATATGGACGCCATCATGGAAATCGCAAAGCAGCACCGGCTGAAAGTCATCGAGGACGCCTGCCAGGGGGTGGGCCTGACCTACAAAGGGCGTCGCGTCGGCACTATTGGTGAAGCCGGAGCTTTCAGCTTCAACCAGTTCAAGAATCTCAACTCCGGCGAGGGCGGCGCGGTCCTCACCAACGATGACCGCATATTCACCCGCGCGCGCATGTACCATGACGTGGGCAGCTACACGCGTGAACACGCCTTCGAGAGCAACGAAGCGGTGTTCGCGGGAGTCAATTTACGGGTTTCGGAGCTGACCGGGGCAGTCCTCCATGCCCAGCTGCCGAAGCTTGATCCGCTGCTGCATCGCCTTCGCCGGCGTCACAACATGATGACGAAAGCTCTTTCCCGAACCACGAAGTTCCGAATTTCTCCGCACAATGATCCGGCGAACGCAGTCGGCCTGACCGTGATTTTCGATCGCCCCGAAGATGCAAAGGCTTTCGCCGGTCATGCCGGCGTCGAACGGCTCATCGATACCGGTCGACACGTGTATACGAATTGGCAGCCGATCATGACGCAGCGAACCTTTCATGAGCGGATGAATCCCTGGAAATGGGCCAATCGCGATATCACCTATTCCAACGACATGTGCAGCCGAACGCTCGATATTCTGGCGCGGACCTGCCGCGTCTCACTTGGCGCTCAGTTTCCCCTGCCCTTCATGCAGCTCAGGGCCCGGATGCTGATGAAGTCGCTCTCCTGATGCACGTCAAGGCGCCGGTCTGCACGCCCGAACCATCCACCCGCGCCGTGTGACCGTTTCGTATTAGACGCAGGGACCGCCACCGACCTCGAACGGGGATGAAATGTCTAGTGAGATCTTGAGCAAACCCGTGGCCGATCAATCGCGCAGCCCTGCGCGTTCAGCGATCGGACCGAAGAACGCAACGGTCGAAATCGTCGTCATCAGCCTCCCCCGCGCGACCGAACGCCGCCGGAACATCGAAGCCATGTTCCAGGGGACCGGCCTCAACTGGAGTTATTTTGATGCACACACCTCGTTGAGCTGTCGCGGCCTGCGCTATGACCTCGGTGAGGTGAAGAGGCTGTTCGGGCGCACGCTCTCAAATCCCGAAATCGCGGTGTGCTCGAGTCATGTGGCCGTCCTCAACGAGTTCCTGGAACGCGGATCCACGGACTACGTCCTGGTTCTCGAGGACGACTGCATCTTCGACACGGATTTTCCACTCGACGATTTCAGCGCGTTCTGTGCCGAGAACAGCATCGACTACGTCAGGCTGTTCGGCAAGCACTACGCCAAAGCCATCCGGCTCGGGTTCTTCTTCGACCGCTCGATCGTCCGGTATACGACCAGCCCCGCTGGCGCACAGGCGTACCTGATGTCCAAGGCAGGCGCTCGCAAGTTCCTGGACAGCTATCGGTCGATTGATGCCACGGTCGATCTGGCGATGGACAAGTTCTGGGTCACGCAATTGCCTATCTATTCCATTTTTCCCTATCCGATCATCGAGCGATATTCTCCCACATCCATTCCCATGCAGCCCGCCATGAAAGAGCTGAGCGGGCGGGAGACTCTGATACGGTTCGCCAATCGCGCGATCGAAAAAGCAAGGAAGATCGGCGGCAATCTGGCGCTGCGTGCGTTGGACCGGGACATGCAGCGGAAATCGTGGCGTTTTCGACAGATCTTTGATGCGAAGGCCAAATGAGCCAACCGCCGCTATAAGCCTTTCCCAGTTATCTGGCTTCCGTAGTCGCGCCGGAAAAATCTTGATGTGGCCAAGCATATCTCGTGAAAGGGCCATGGCCTCGATTTTACTTCATTCCCGAACGGGCGGGATTGCCATAGAGCGGGCGACGACATGACGGTCGAACCCATTGGCATCATCGCGCTCATTATCGGGCTCATTGGCCTCTTCCGCCCGCCGGCCTTCATCGTCTACGCCTTTGTGACGTCGACCCTTCTGGGCGCTGCGGCCGCATTCAACGTCACTGCGATCGGCGGTGTGAGCATTCCGCCCGCACATTTTCTGTTTGGATTTCTCGCCGTCCGGCTCCTCAGCTCGCGCGAGATCCGGCAAAAGACAGCTGAAACGCTCGCGTTTGGCCGACCTGGCTTTTGGCTCGCGCTCACGGTCAGCCTGAGCCTCATCACTGCGTACTTCATGCCGAGGCTGTTTCAGGGCGAGACGTTCGTTTTTCCCGTGCGCGCCGAGGCCGCGGGTGTCGTGCCACTCGCGCCCGCAACCTCAAACATCACGCAATCCGTCTATTTTATTGCGGATGCGACCTGCTTTCTGGTGCTGTCCGGCTATGCCGGCACTCGCAACGGCATTAGGACCTTGCTCAACGTCGCCCTGGTCGCGGCGACGGTCAATCTGATGTTTGCAGCGCTCGATCTGATCACCTATTTCACGAACACCGCTGAACTCTTCGCACTGATCAGAAACGCGAATTACACGATGCTGGTCGAAACCGACGTTGCAGGTTTCAAGCGGATCGTGGGATCGTTCGTAGAGGCGTCCTCGTTTGGCGGCGCCACCATGGGCTATTTCGCGTTTACGGGCAGACTCTGGCTGCTCGGCATCCAGCCGCGGCTCACCTTGAGCCTAACGCTGCTTTCGCTGACCGCAACGCTATTTGCGACCTCCACGACCGCCTATGTCGGCCTCGCCGTGTTCCTGGCGATCACGTATCTGGACATTTTGATACGGACCGCGAGCGGCCCCTCGACCGCGCAAATGCGCCTTTTCGTCGTGGGCGCGCCGCTGCTGTTTGCGGCGATCGCCGCGGCTGTCGCGTTGAGCGATACCTACTCGGACATGGTCCGGGACCTGCTCGACACTTTCTTCTTCAACAAGCTTTCCACCGCCTCCGGCCAGGAACGCTCGGCCTGGAACAGCACCGCCCTGCAAGGTTTCTTCGATACCATGGGCTTCGGCTTCGGCAATGGAAGCGGCAGAGCCTCCAGTTTTGTCATTGCCTCGCTTGCGAGTCTCGGGCTGTTCGGATCGGCGCTGTTCGCGATGTTTTTCATCAGCCTGTTTTTCGGCGGCAGCAACACGACGACGTTGAGCCCGATCGAGCAAGCCGCTCGGCAGAGCGCCAAATCCATGTGCCTTGCCTGGCTGATTACCGGCACCGTTTCCGATCCGTTGATTGAACTTGGGCTGGTTTTCTATTCATTCGCGGCGTTAGCCGGCGCCAGCGGCGTTCAGGTCAGGCCGGAGGCTTTCGAGGCGTTGCAGCCATCGCCGCTTCACCTCCGCAATCTGACGGGTCAAATTCCGCCACTGTCCTGAGCACCGCCTCAGACAACTTCGCTGCCGCAGGCCATATATGCGCGCAATCAGCCCTCCACCCTGGTCATCGCGCCCGGTATCCAGGTCGCGCGGCCAAGCGCATGGCGGAGGGGTTCGTCAAACGCCCTGAGCACGAAGTAGCTGCCGAGCAAAATCCCGGCGACCAGTAGCGGTCCTTCAAAGACGATGCTCTGATGCTGTTTTGTCGCGAACTGATAAAATCCATTCAACCAGCAGAATATCACATAGTGCAGCGCATAGACCGGATAGGACAGTGCGCCGCCCAACAAGGCGATGGATCTGACATGTCCGGACAGACGCACCCGGGAGCCGGTCAAGACCGCCAGCGGAGACACAATCGCGATCCAGGCGATATGAACGGTGAGCGGCAGAGAATCCGGATAATAGAAAATGATAGTCATTGCGGTCACGGAGAGCCAGAAGGCTATCCGAAGATCCGCTTCGCGGAGATATCGCCTTTCGAAATGATAGAGCAATACGCCGGCAAAGAACGACGCGCCAACGCGCGGAAATCCGCTCCAAAAGGTTGCAGCCTCATCACCGCCCAGCCCGACGAACGGCAGCGAGGCAAGGCAGCCTAGGAAGACGATCAACGACAGCCAGGGTTGGTAAAAGCGCCGCAATACCGACCAGAACACGTTGACCGCGATTTCCAGGAACAGCGAGTATTGCGGCCCGTTCAATGGGAACACCTGCGGTCCGCCGATTGCGCTGCTCGCGGCAAGAAAGGGAACATTGATGATTCCGAGCAGCGTGGCGACCAGCAATTCGCCGTATGACAGGGCACTGCCATTGGCGTGTGCCCGGAACAGAACGTAGAGCGCGCTGATGACCGTGGCCAATATGGTCAGAGGCATCAGCCTGATCAGACGGATGCGCAAGAATTGCAGCGGCGAAAGACTAGTTCGCAAGCGCTCTTCATAGGCCAGCGGCAACACGAAGCCGCTCAGGCAAAAGAAGAAATCGACGGCAAGGTGGCTGTTCGTCGCCAGCGACGGCATGTGCATCCAGTGGCCGATATGAAAAAAGACGACCGAGAGCGCGGCGAAGCCTCGCAAGCCATCAAGCGCCGCGTAATGATCTCTCTTTTCCACGTGCCAACCCAAATCTGCCCCGTTCCGGAATTCCGGCAAGCGGGACAGCGCTCCAAGCCACCACACTCCTTACTACCGCATCGAGGGCGAGGCGAGATTTGAACGTCCTGATGGCGGCTACCCTGAATAAATCGATCTCGTTGGTAAATTTGGGCTCAGCGCAAATGGCCTGCGTTGCCCCACCTTCACCTTTCCCTGACCGGTGCGGCGACGCCCAATGTGTTCCGATTGCCACGATATCGCCTACCCTCGCCCATAGGTTGGTCGGCGGCGCGACGGTTTGATTTCTCTTGATGAGACCTCGACGATCCGCCGAATGGAAATTCATGGTCGCCACAACTGTCAGTAGCAACGCGGATGCGGCGTCGCCTTTCTGTCGGCTTCCTTTTAAAGAGGCATCTATTTTGACAAGGAAGTTGTAATGCATAACTCGCTGTCTGGTCTTTTCTCCGCGCTTTTGATTTTGAATTTGCCTCTTGCCCGGGCGATCGCGGCCGACAATTCCGCTTCGATGTCGGGATCTTCCTGCGAGCTTCGCCCGGTCTTCATCGAGAACTTCGACGAGGAAACCGCTCCCAACCGGCGAATAGAAGCGATCTCCTCCAGTCGGATCGGTCCGGCGCGCTGGACCGCGCACACGCCATGGAACGGCGATTTTGGCGACGCACGATTCTCCGATCCCTTGCCTGGAGGGCCGTTCACAATCAAGGGCGGCACCTTGTCGATAACCGCGTCCAAGGACAATGAGGGGCATTGGACCTCCGGCCTCATCGCGGCCGCCGATGCCACAGGCGCGGGCTCTGGAACGCGCTACGGATATTTCGAGGCGCGCATGAAAATGCCGCCGGGGCCGGGCACCTGGCCAGCCTTCTGGCTGGCAGCTCTCAAGCCGGTGCAAGGCTCCGATGGTAACGTCGAAATCGACGTCATCGAGTATTACGGCCAGTTCACGTTCGCTTATCGACCCGCCATACATGTCTGGTACAAGGACGAAACCAAATCCCGGGGCAAGGACCAGGAGGTCAAGGTCCCCGATGGATCGCTGGTCCAGGACTTTCACACCTACGGCGTCGACATCTCGCCACAGGCCGTCGTTTTCTTTTTCGACCGCAAGCCGGTCTGGAGCCAGCAGACGCCGCCCGAACTGGACGGACCGCTCTACCCGCTCGTCAACCTTGCGCTCGGCAGCGGCTGGCCGATCGACAAGACACCGAACCCATCCACGCTGCTCGTCGACTACGTGCACGTTTACGGGCGAGACGCTGGCCCGCCCGAGGGGTGCCCGCCGGGGCCGCCGCGTTGAGCGCGATCGGGTCGCGCGCGGGATCGCGTAACGTCGACCGTCGCCTCGCCATCCTCCTGCCCGGCCCTTGCTCTCGCAGGTAGCGCGTCCACTCCTGGGCGTTCGAGGCAGCCTTGGGAAAGCTCCGAGAGAGCATCGCAAATTGTTAACTACGGCAGTCATCTGCGCATGTCTCAACGCGGTGAAACCCGATACTCATGGCGATCCGGGACGAGGAATTTCTTGATGCGGGTTGCAATCATTCATTACTGGCTGGTCGGCATGCGCGGCGGTGAGAAGGTGATCGAAGCACTGTGCGAAATGTATCCCCAGGCCGATATTTTCACTCATGTCTACGTTCCGGAAATGGTCTCCGACCGAATTCGCAAACACCGCATCATCCCGACCTTCATCAATTCGTTGCCGCGCGTGCGGCGGATGTACAGGACCTATCTGCCGCTGATGCCGCTCGCGCTCGAGCAGCTCGACCTGCGCGGCTATGATCTCGTGATCTCAAGTGAATCGGGCCCGTCCAAGGGAATCATCGCACCCTCGGATTCCCTCCACGTCTGCTACTGCCACACGCCAATGCGCTACATCTGGAACATGTATCACGACTACCGGAGCAGCGCCGGCCTTGTGACCCGGTTGATGATGCCGCCGCTCTCCCACTACTTGCGAATGTGGGACGTGACCTCGGCCTTGCGCGTCGACAGCTTCGTCGCCAATTCGGCGACCGTCGCAAGACGGATTCACAAGTACTACGGAGCGGATTCGGTCGTCGTCCACCCGCCGGTCGACACCAGTGCGTTTTCGATCGCGGCAGCTTCCGAGCTAGGCGACTACTATTTGATGGCGGGTGAGCTTGTGTCCTACAAGCGGCCTGATCTCGCGGTCCGCGCCTTCAACGACATGCAGTTGAAACTGGTGGTGATCGGCGGCGGCGAGATGTTCGATGAGATTCGTCGCATCGCGGGCCCCACCGTCACCGTCATGGGCCCGCAGCCGTTTGACCTCCTCAGGCAATATTACGCCCGATGCCGGGCGCTGATCTTTCCCGGCGAGGAAGATTTCGGGATGGTGCCGGTCGAAGCGATGGCGAGTGGACGTCCCGTCATTGCTTTCGGTCGGGGCGGCGCGACCGAAACCGTCGCAGACGGCCTGTCGGGCGTCTTCTTCAGCGAACAAACCACTGACGCGATCTCGTCTGCGGTCAAGCGGTTGGCTGATCTCACCATCGATTCCGAAAAGATCGCCGCTCATGCGGATCAATTTGGCCGGGAGCAGTTCTTTCGAAAGATGCGCAGCCACATCGATGGCCTGCTCGCCGGGAGGGCCGGTGCGCGCGGATAGCGCCTCGACGCGCCGGTTCAAGGCGCGTCCTTGCCGTCCGTGTCTTCGAGCGTATCGATGACCGACAACGACCGCTCGTCGATGACCAGGCTTGTCAGCCGTCCGGTCGCAAACGCGCCGGTGTCGATATTGATCCGGTTTGGCGCCACCTCGACTTCGCGCGTCGGCGTGTGGCCATGGACGACGATCTTGCCGAAATCTTCGCGCGAGGACAGAAATTCCTGCCTGATCCAGAGCAGATCGCTTTCCTTCTGGTCCGACAGCTGGATGTTCGGCTTCACTCCGGCATGCGCAAAGAAGAAATCGCCGCAGGCGAACGAGCTCTGCAGGTCCCGGAAAAAGCGAAAATGAGCCGGTGGCAGCGCATCATGAAAGGCCGCCTGCAGCCTGACGACCTGCCCTTCATCCGAAAACCCTTTCGGCGAAACGCCGTACGAGAGCAGGGTTTCGACGCCACCCAGGCGCATCCAATGGTCGAAGAGCGCGCGATCGCGCAGGCAGCTGATCGCGATCTGCTCGTGATTGCCCTTCAAGAAGACGCACTCGCTGGTCTCGGCACGCTCGACCAGGCGATCGATCGTCTCGCGCGATGCGGGACCGCGATCGACATAATCGCCGAGAAAAACAAAAACCGGTCTGATCACGGGGCGAGACGCGATGTCGCCATCGATCCGCGCCAGCAATTTGTTGAGAAGGTCGAGGTGGCCATGAATATCGCCGACAGCATAGATTCTTAGGCCTGCCGGCAACGCGGGATTGCGTCCCTCGACCTTCAACCGCTGACTGTCCGGAAGCGAAGTCGGCACGCGCATCAACCCGCCATTGCCGAACCGATTCCACGAAAACGTGGTTTCATTTGAAATCCATCTTGAAGCTCATCGGTCCAGCAGGACAGCCGATCTCTGTTGTGCCATTCGACCATCTCGCGAAAGCCCGCCCGGATAGCACTCCGAGCACGATGCAGTTTCGATCGCAAACAAGTCGGGATCGACCCAAATAAGCCCGCCTTTTGGCCATAAATAGCCGGCATTCACGCAAAAACTCCCCAATCAACCATAGCGACGAGGTGTGGTTGATACATTCTTAGGTCTCATATAGTCGTCCTGCGTGGGAAGCACTTTTTCCATCAGAAACAAATGGTTGGAGCGTATGCGTACCAGACTGATCGCCAAGGCACTGTTTTGTCAATTGCTGCTGGCATTTTGCGTGAGTCAGGGATGGGCAACCCCTTGTGTCAAACCGCCCGTCTCCGCCGATGACATAGCCCGGTTCAAGGCAAATCCACAGGCTGTTGTCGCTCCGAATGCCGACACCCGCACCATCGAAGCTTCGGTCAGAGACCTCGTGGGGAGTGACGCTAGCCTCGCCGCCGATTTCGTTGACTTGGCGAAGACGACGACACCTCGATTCCAGACCGCAATTGCGGCCGGTCTCGCTCAGGCAGCGGTCGCCTGTTCGACCGTGGACCAGCACGCAGCGCTCCTCATCCAGCAGGCAGTGGCCGGCTTCGAAAACGGCGAATTCCAGGCTTCTTTTGCCGCGGTGGCAGGTGACCTATCGACGGCCGCGACGGAGGCCGCAGCAGCTTCCGCGGCGAGTTCGGTTGGCAGCGTCATCGTTGTCAACCCGAATCCATCTGCGGGGTTGGCGACGCCCCCCGGAGGCGGCGGCATACTCATCCCCATCCCGATCGCCGCCGGCACCGCCACCGTTCGCACCAACGGAACCGGCGCGCCAACCACGACGACAACCGCGGCAAGTCCAGTCAGCGCAACACGTTGAACTTCTGCGGCGATGCGAAAGACTACCGCTAAGGTGGCGTTGAGTTCGAGGAATGCTGGATGAACGTAGCCGGGCAGTTTGCGAAGTATCGACCGGTGATCGACAGCGATACCGCCGCGGGCACGTTTCCGCTGCTGCAGGTTCGCGATTTTCTCGGCCGACAGTGGCGCCTGATCGCTCTTTTGACCTGCTTGACCGTGGTTATTGGCGTCGCGTATCTGGCCGTCACTCCGTCGAGATATACTGCGCAGGCAGATATGATCATCGACACCAAGCGGGTCACCTGGACGCAATCGGAGCTCGCAACCGAAAATCGCAACGTCGAAGATGCATCGGTCGAGAGCGAGATAGAGACCACGAAGTCCGAAAAGGTCATTCTCGGGGTCATTCGCCGATTGCAGTTGAATGAAGATCCGGAATTTGTCGGCGCCGGCCACGGCTTGAAGCGCCACGTCCTTTCGCTGTTGAAACTCGTTCCGACGGTGGACCCGGAACTGTCCAACGAACAGGTGATGCGCCAGGTCCTTGCGGCGGTCAAAGACAATTTGCGCGTCACTCGGCTGGGACGCAGCTACCTCGAACAAATTGCCTTCACGTCGCTCGATTCGGACAAGGCCGCGAAGATCGCCAACGCCTTCGCCGATGCCTATATCGAGGATCAGCTGCAGGCGAAGTTCGAGGCGACCCGCCGCGCCAGCACCTGGCTCGAGCAGCGGATAGGAGAGCTGCGCCAGCAGGCAAGCGATGCTTATAAGGCCGTGCAGGATTTCAAATCCCAAAACGGCATCATCATAGGCGTCGACGGCAAGCTTGCGAGCGAAGTCGAGCTTGATCAGCTTGGAATAGCCCTGGCGAAAGCCCGCGCCGACACCAGCCAGGCGCGCGCCAAGCTTGATCGCATCACGCGTGTCCTGGAGCAGCGATCGGACAAGGAAACCTTCAACATTCCCGATCCGATCGTCACTGACGCGCTCAGCAATCCCGTTATCACGAAGCTTCGTCAGCAATTCCTTGACGACCAGAACAGGGAATCGGAATGGAGCGCCCGTTACGGAGTGGACCACCAGGCCGCGCGAAACTTGCGTGCGGAAATGGCGGCGTTGCAGCGCGCGATCTGGGATGAAATCTCGCGCATCGCCGAGAGCTACAAGAGCGAGCTGCAGATTGCGAAGAGCCAGGAAGAGTCGATCGACAAGCGCATGGGCGAGGTCTTTCAACAATCGGGTTCGACGCGACAATCCCAGGTTCGCTTGCGCGAACTGGAGACCGCGGCGAATACCTACCGCGGAATCTACGAGACGTTCCTGTCCCGGTTCACTCAATCGGTGCAGCAACAGTCGTTTCCGTCGACTGAGGCCCGGGTGGTTACGGCTGCGACCCCTCCCAGCGCACCAAGTTCTCCCAAGAAGAGCCTGACGCTGGCGCTCGCTGCCATCCTGGGATTTGGCTTTGGGATCATGGCCGCGTTTGCCCGCGAGCAGATGAGCCGCCAGGTTCACACCCGCGCACAGCTTGAAAGCCTTCTGGGAACCAACTGTCTTGCCGTCATTCCGGCTTTCGCGGCGAAGGGATCGGCTCTGCGCAAGCTCGGGACGACAAAGGACTCCGAGGCATTTCGGCAGATCTGCGATGTTGCGCCGTTTTCCGCCACCGCCGAAGCGCTGCGCTATATCAAGGTCGCCATCGATCTGCATCCGACCGGAGGCAAGGTTATCGGAATGGTCTCCGCCCTGCCCGGCGAAGGAAAAACCACGGTTGCCGGGGGTTTCGCGGCCTTCCTGGCCAAGAGCGGCGCCCGCATCCTGTTGATTGACGCCGATCTGCGCAACCCCTCGATGACCAGGACGCTCGGCTACACCGACGCCCGAGGGTTGCTTGAGCTGGTCGCAGACAAGTCGTCCTTTGGCGATCTGGTCAAGACCGACGAGAAGCACAAATTCGACTTCCTCGCGTCTTCGACGCGAATCAGGCCGTCCAACAGCTCGGATATCCTGAACTCCCCCGCAGTGAAGCAGATGCTGAAGACGGCCGCGAATGACTACGATTATGTCATCGTCGACCTGCCTCCGATTCTTCCCGTAGTTGACGTCAGGGCGGTGGCCCATTTATTCGATGCGTTCGTTCTGGTCGTGGAATGGGGCAGCACATCGACCGACGAGATCGTCAAGGCCGCGGCAGCCTCGCCTGTGCTGTCGGAGCGTTTGCTTGGTGCAGTTCTCAACAAGGCCGATCAGGCCGTGATGCGACGCTTCGAGGGTTATTCGGATCGCAGCTACAACTATTATACGAACGAAAAGATACCTTCGGAAATCGCCTAGACCTTGCCCCTGTCAAAGCAACAGCTACGTTACCGGTTACTTGCTCTGCGATGCCTGACGGCGGTGATAGGCTGCGCGGGATTGGCCTTTGGATTCTCCGACCTCTTGCGCGGCGAAGCCAGCGATGATTTTCGGGACCTCGAGTCCCGCCTTCTGCAGTTCGAGACCTTCAGCGAGGCGACGGCGACGGAAACGCTGGCGAGCGCCGCTGGGTGGGATTTGAGTTCTTGCGACGATCACATTCAGCGCGCGCTCCTGCTCATGGAAATCCCCCTTGCCGATACGGCACTGCGATCCGGAGCCGTGCACGAATACGATGAGCGGGTCCAGTCGCTTGAATCCCGGGCCAGACAGGCACTGAGCTGTGCGCCACGGGACTCGTTCGTTTGGCTTGTGCTGTTCGGGCTGGAAACCGGGCATGGGATCTTGAACGAACACGCGTTCAAGCTGCTCGCGATGTCCTATGAGACCTCGCCCAACGAAGCGTGGATCGCGACCCGTCGGACCGCTCTCGCGATACCTGTCGTGCTTTCTGCGCCCGAGGCAATGCAGCAAAAGATCCTGACCGAGTTTCAAGATCTCGTCAGGAACGGATTTCTCGAGATGCCCGCCCGCTCCTACCTCCGCGCATCCGCGCCAACCCGCACCTTGTTGCAATCGCGGATCGAACAGCTTGACGCGTCCAGTCAAAAGGCCTTCTCCGACACCTTGCAACGACTCCGGTCGTAGGCAGCCTTTGCCGAGGCCCCGTTTGCTGTTCAACGCGCGCACGCAGATGGCCGATCCCTCGCCGTCTCATCAATTGGAGACCGAAGCCGCCGACCGTGCCGTGAACGATCCAACGCGTCGGCAGGGCGATATCACCTCGACCCGCCGCGGCTTGTTCGTCTTCACTGGGCGAGACGAGAAACATCAACCGAGCGATTTTCTGCCGGTCCCCGACCGCCGCAGTCCATCATGAAGCCGTTGGTGAATGGCGTGCCCGTGCGCCCATCGTCCTCGTGACGCGAGTGCACGGCGGTCTTAGACGAAGCGCCCGAAGTCTCGTGAGAAGAGCTCGCGAGACTCCGTTCAACAACGGCTGCGTTTCGATACTGACTTGATGGTGGCGGAACGGACACAACCTTGGCCAATACTGGGGAAAGTCACGTCCCAACTTTGTCAGACCTAACAAGAAGCAAAAAGAGAGCGAACTTTCTTCCCCTTCCAGATACCAATTACCATCAGGTCTGGATTTGGCCCGGGCTAGCGAGGCGGCGTCCGACCTCTTGATGGCAGCGCTGGCCTTAGTGTTGCCTGGATTGCCCGAATCTCGCCGAGATTATTAGCAGATTCAATATTTTATATCATTTATCTTAACGGAAAGTCGCCGATCGACCGGTGCTTTCGCGGATTGTGCCCTTCCCATCAAATTGCCAAGAAAGGGTAAAGGGGAAGCCACAAAGGGGAGTTGTTTTATTAGCTGTGTTTTGTCAGTAGCGTTTGGGAGTAAAATATGAGCGACTTGGCTGAGACGCGCAGAGTGCTGCGCTTCGGTTCAGTAGGTCTGGTCCGTCCGGTTGGACTTTCGCCGAAGAGGATGATCGATATCATTCTCGCAGTTTCCGGAATTATCCTGCTTGCCCCCTTGCTCATCATCTGTTTCGCTTTGACGGTTGCGACATCGCCTGGTCCCGCGCTGTTTCGTCATCGACGCGTTGGATTTAGGGGAAAATATTTCGACTGCTTGAAGTTCCGCACCATGGTCACGGATGCGCCCGAGCGATTGAGCCGGCTTCTTGAGAAGGATCCGGTAGCCGCCGCTGAGTGGGCAAACAACCGCAAGTTGCGTCACGATCCTCGGGTGACTGTGATCGGGGAAATTCTGCGCAAGTCCAGCCTGGACGAGCTGCCCCAGCTGTTCAACGTTCTCAGGGGTGAGATGAGCATCGTGGGCCCTCGTCCGGTCACCGAAGAAGAGCTGGAACGTTACGACAGCTCAGTCGGCGCGTACCTTGCGTGTCGACCGGGAATAACCGGGCTTTGGCAAGTCAGCGGCCGCAGCACAACGACCTACAGCAAGCGTGTGGCATGCGATGCCTATTATGCGCGGAATTGGTCGTTGGCCCTCGACATAAAGATATTGATCGTTACGATTCCATCGCTATTGGTTTCTGATGGTGCGTTTTGATCTAATCACGGACGTCCGCCCGAACAGATAGGCACTCCCCGGCCAATTTTCGAACCAGTTCGAACTGGCGGATTATGCGGCGCGGGACGAATGAGCGATCTCAAGCCGAACCGCCTGCAAGATCCGGGGGCACGCCTCGATACTGATCGTATCGGCGGACGGATCACGTCGCTTGGTGTGGGTTGCAGATTCATCGAAATATTGCTGTTGGCGGCCACATCGATCAAGATGCGCGCTCCCGACGACATTGCTCTGACTTCAGCATGACCATTTGCAGGGCAGGCCTCGAGCCGGCCCCGATGTCCCGCCGTTCAGTTGTGGCCGAAGGGATACATTAACAACCCAGCGATTATAAGCGCCGACGAGACAGATGACATCGCAGCGCTCGCGGAGATTGCGCTAAATGGCAAATATCCTTGTGGCCGGCGGCGCCGGCTATATCGGGGCCCACACCTGCCTCGACCTGTTCAACAAAGGCTTCACGCCGATCGTCTATGACAACCTCTCCAACGGCCACGCCGAGTTCGTCAAATGGGGGCCGCTCGAGATCGGGGACATTCGGGATCGCAGTAGACTCGACGAGGTCCTCGCGAAACATAGGCCTCAGGCCATCATACACTTTGCCGCGGCGATCGAAGTTGGCGAATCGGTCCGAGACCCAGGCGGCTATTTCGACAACAACGTCGGCGGGACGATCACGCTGCTGCGCGCCGCGCAGTCGGCCGGCATCGACAAGATGGTGTTCTCATCAACCTGCGCCACATACGGAATCCCGACCGCGATCCCGATGGACGAGAGCCACGCCCAGTTGCCAATCAATCCGTACGGGCGAAGCAAGCTCATCGTCGAGCAGATATTGAACGACCTCGATCGTTACCAGGGCTTCCGCTCTTTCATCCTGCGCTATTTCAACGCAGCTGGTGCAGACCCCGAGGGAAGAATTGGCGAATGGCATTCGCCGGAAACGCACGCCATCCCCATTGCTCTGGATGCGGCGCTGGGCCGCCGGCCCCATTTCCAGGTCTTGGGCACCGACTACGACACGCGCGACGGCTCTTGCGTGCGCGATTTCGTCCATGTTCTCGATCTCGCAGACGCTCATACCTCCGCGATTCAGCATCTTCTGAGCAGCGGCACGAGCCACGCCCTCAACCTTGGAACTGGTCGGGGGACGACCGTGAAAGAACTGCTTGAAACCGTTCGGCGCGTCGTTGGCAGAGACTTTGAAATCAAGCACGGCCCGCGTCGCGAGGGAGACTCTCCGGCGCTGGTGGCCGACAATACCCTGGCGAAACGGACGATCGGTTGGTCCCCCCGCCGTGATCTTCGGTCGATCATCGAGACGGCCTGGAACTGGCATTCAAACCATCTTCCGGCCTAGTGCGGTTTTGGTTCAAAAGTTGCGAGCCTCGCGTATTTGATCCAACTGGATCGAATTTGAACCATGACCTCATATCATTGTTGAGCTTGATCTTGCCTCGCGCAACGGCGCCGACGGCAGACGTCTTCACCACCCCCCGTAGATTCATCGATACTTAACTCCCGCAGATCGACAATCCACAGCGATAGCGCGCCCGTCGGCGATTGCGTTGTCTCGATCAAGCGGATGTCAGATGGTGCGAAGCGCTCAAACAATTTCGTTCTTAATCGTCGCTGCGGCGGCTCTTTTCGCGGGAGGAGCAGACGCGCGCAGCCGGCTGCCCCAAGACTCCAGTCCTCTGGCGCCGATCGTCGAATCGTCGCCCACGCTAGCGCCGTTTCAGCATGTCCGGTTCTGTCTCCATTACCCTTCCGAATGCAAATCGGAGGCTCGCGGAGTTGACCGCATCGACGTGAATGCCGGCATCTCGGACCTGCTGAAACGCGTCAATCACGAGGTCAACACCGCGATTGCGCCGACTGTGAAAAGCTATGGCACCGACCTTCGGGATGGTTGGACGATTGCGCCAGAGGCAGGAGACTGCAACGACTATGCCGTGACCAAGCGACACGATCTGATCGAAGGCGGCCTGCCGGCGAAAGCCTTGCGCCTCTCCGTAGTCAAGACGGCGTCGGGAACCGGGCATCTTGTCCTCGTCGTTGCAACGACGAAGGGTGACCTCGTGTTGGACAATCTGACGGAAGAGATCCGGCCCTGGCAGACCACGAACTATCAATGGCTGAAGATACAATCGGCGACCGACGCAAGATTCTGGTACGAGGTCAAGGTCCCCGGGGCTGGGACGGCAGTATCACAAGCCAATCGAAAGCTGCGCTTGGCCGGTCGGCAGGGCCAAGTCTGATCGCGCCCGTCCCACCCTTATTATTCGCTGCTTTGCGATAGGGGCAGCGGTTCTTCCAACGCGGGCTCCAAACGCGCTCTCCCGGCACCGGTGCTCGATCCGATCGGAACGAACGTGCGCGATCTCGCTCGGCGAAGATTCACCGGCAAGGACACCGCTCTTGCGAGCCCACAACCAAGCAGGATTCCGAAGGGAATGAGGTAGCCGGGAATCTGCAGCGGGAAATCGACGATCGAATGCAGATAGCTGAGGACCGCTATTCCCGCGATCGCTGAAAGCGAGCTCCGGCCGCTGTCTTTGGACTTGAGCGCGGCGCGAGCCAGGATGAACAGCGAGGCGGCCGCAGCCAATACGATCATCGCTGCAATCGGGATTCCCATTTCGACGGCGATTTCGAGGACTGTCGAATGGGCATAATCCCAGACCCCCCAGCGGCTGAGATCGTCGGCGCGGAGAGATGGAAAGAGATCTGCGAAGGTGCCGGCGCCCGCTCCCAGCAACGGTCGCCTGCGGATGGCTTCGATGCAGGATGCGTAGACCGACCATCGCCCATCGTCGAGCAGTCCCTTGCTTCCGATTAGACCGGTCTGGCTGAGCCATCCCGCCACGAGCGCCAGCGCCACGGCTGTGGGCCCAAAAATGTACCAGAACCCGGACCTAAGACGGCTTGCGATCATCAAGATGATCGCAGCGAGCAATCCCAGACACGAGGAAATCAGGCCGCCGCGCGAGCCGGTGAAAAGCAATGCGAAAAAACACGCGAGGCCCGCAGCGAGGTTGAGAATGACCTTGAAGACGATGCGTTCGTTGGAGGGGACCAGCAGCAACAGCCGGATCGACGAAAAGCGAAGCGATTGCAGCGAGAGATACGCCTTGCAGAACCACAGGATCGCTGCGGCGCCGACGAAGGCCGCCGCGGTGTTGTGGTTGACGAACGTCGCCGTCAGGCTTCCGCGGTAGGCAAGCTTCGGAGCCCACAACAGGAGGTTGGGGGTGAGCACCAGCGCCGCCAGGCCGTAGACTGCATAAGCAAGCATTGAATATTGCGCAAACCGAATGAGCGTATCGCCATTGCGCCGCGACGTCGCGACAAGGAAACCGCTCATGAAGGACGTTGCGAGGAGAAGGAAATGCCCGATTGTATCAGGCGGTATCTCAGCGCGGCTCGAGATCCGGGGCAAGGTATTGAGCCCGAGAACCTCGTTTGCCTGCCGCCAAATCGGATCGTCAAGCCGGTCGATGAGATGAGGCGCGACCTGGATGATCGCCACGAGCGCGTAGGCGCAGCAGAGACCGAGAAAGGCAAGCAGCACCCGGCTTTGCGCGGCGCTCATCGATTCGGCGGCGCCGCAGAGCGTGCTGATCGACAACAGGACTGTCCAGATCGCCACCCATAGCTGATCCACCGACCCGAAAAACAGCGGCGCCAGGGTCAATGCCGCAATCGCCAGCCATAGCTGGATCGACCTGACCGTCTCCACCGGAAACTTCAATGCCGGCGCGTTGAATTTGGCATTCGCATCGGAATTGGCGCGAATCCTCATTTGCGAATGTCAAATCCAAAACCACACTAGAGGCGCATATTTGCTTGTGTCCGTTCGGTTCTAACGTTCGCAAACAAACCTGGCCCGCGAAATGATGCGAAACGCTAGAGCCCGGACACTGTCTGGCGTGTCATCGCCAGACGACCGAGACGTTCAGTGTGAACCTACCACCTGGTCTTGACTGCCGTGTTCACGTTGGTCACCGTGGTCGCCGTGTTGGACACCGTGGCCGCCGTGTTGTTGATGAGCAGCAGCAGCTTGTAGTAATCCACGACCTTGGCGTTGGCGACGTACATCACGTCCTTGGTCCGCATCTGGAAGGCCGCGGCAAGCAGCATGCCGCTGGGATCACGCGCATTGAACCGATAGATCGTCGGGATCGATTCGGTGATAAACCTCGAAGTATCGACGCCGAGCTTCTCCAGGAAGCGGCGATCTTCGTAGCGATAGACATAGACCTCGCTGGGATCGGATTGCTGGTCGTTGAGCCCGCCTGCCTTGCCCATGGCCTGGGCCAAGGTCAACGTTTCGACGTCAAACGCAATTTCCGAATTGAAGCCGAAGATGTTATTATTGAGCGCGCCGAGCACAGTGAACGTCGGCGCTTCGCGAGTCAGGAAAATCACGTCGTTGGGACGAATGAAGATATTTTCGCTCGGATCATGCACGACGCGGCTGAGCAGCACCTTCACGCGCTTGCCGTCCCGCTGCAGCGTGACGTAACTTTCGATTGCCTCGAATTTCGGTCCGCCGGCGCGCGCGATCATCGCGAGCAGCCGTTCGCCCACGCTGTTGAGAGCAATCACACCCGGCTGGTTCACGTCGCCCAGCACGCTCACGACGCTCGAGTGCTGCTCAGCAAGCTTGACGACGACTTGAGGTTCGATGGCGCGGTTTCGCAGCCGAGCGACAATCGCCTGTTGAATGTCCGGCAGGGTACGTGCGGCGGCGGGAATCTCGCCAGCGTAGGGAACGGAGATATTCCCTTGCTGGTCGATGGCCTGGGCTGGCAGATCGACGAAATTCCCGGGACGCGCGCCGGCAGCCTGCGCGGGCGTGAAAAGACCGCCCGGCGCGGCTTCGAAGATCGAAATCGTAAGGACATCGCCGACTCCAACGACCTGGTTCGGCTTAGGACGCTTGTCGGGGAAGTACCCCTTGAACGAGATCAGATTGGGCTGCGAAAGAAAACCGATGCTATCCGCCGAGATATCGACGAGCGCATATGGAAGCGCCGCATCGGACCGAACCTCGGCCGTGGCGTTACTTTTTACAGCGTCGCTTTTCGGCCCCGTTCCCGGGAGAACGGAACACGCCTGCAGTAGTGCCGCGACCAGGATCGCGAGGAGTGAGGATCCAAGTCGTTTCAACATCGCACTCCGTTTCGCTGATCGCAAACATCATCGATCGCCGACAACGAAAACGAGCGCCCGGCTAGACTCGGCCACTTGGTAGACGTCAAACACAGAACTGGTAAGACTTCCAAATCCCGCCCCTCGGGTGCCATCTTTGTTGTCAGATTTAACCGTTAAGTTGATGTTAATTGGCCGAAAAAACGGCCGCCCCCATTGCTCTCCTCGAACCCTACAAGGGGAGGCGCTTGCATCATAGAGCCGAGTTCCTTTGGAACTCTGTTTTGCGGAACAAGTTGCAATCGGGTCACAGTCCAGGGACCCGGTTTTGGGACGAAATCAGCCAGCATTTGAACCTTGGTGCCAGACTCGACGGTTGCACCGTTCAAGGACCAACGCTCGGCACTGGCGACCCAGTTTTCATCGGGGCGACTAAGGGAGTCGCGGGTTGCCTCAGTGTCGCCGGCATCCCGAAGGCCGAGATTTGGCGAGGTCGGGATTTGGACACCGTGGAACCGGCAACCCACGGCTGTGGTAGCCCGGCCTTCCAAGCAGAGAAAGAGCTGAACAACGAATAGCGGTTTAGGGAGTTATCAACACAATCTCAAATCGCAATCTTGGTCGGAAAGCGCCCAACCTTGCCTCGCCGCGAGGATTGTGGCTGGGTTTAGCTAAATACGAACGACGGGGACACAGGCATGCAGCATGCCGCCATTGCGCTAGCCATAATGGGGTTTGTGGTCGGCGTCATGTTCCGATTCCGCGTCCTCTTGCCGATTCTACTGGCCTTGCTTCTCGTGTCGATCGTCTTTGCGTTCGGACGCGGGTACACCTTTCTCGGCGTCATTTGGGCGATCATGTTGGCGCAAGCCATCGTCCAGGCGAGCTACTTTCTGGGACTGGTGGTGCGGGCTTTTTTTGCAGCGACCCACCGCCCCCGCCGTGTCCTGTGATCGGCGCCGAACGGGACCCTGCTGATTGGCCTTGATCCCGCAGGTGAAGGGAAGCGTCTAAAGCTTCTTGCACTCCGAATAAAACGCGCCGTTGGCGGCATCGGTCCGCTCAAGACATTGCGAAAGGTCGGTCACGTTGCCTGCAATGGTGAAGTCGTACCCTTGTCCGTTAAGGGCCAGCACATAGCGGCCCGCGGGCAACGCAAAGTCGGGCTTCTCCGGCTGCACCAAGAGCATTTCGGGGTTTCCGGGAATTGGCCGCACTCTGAACTCATACGATATGTTTCGTATGTTCCAGGCGTCCGAAACGGACACGAAGCTGGGCTTCCCCTTGGCATCGAAGGTCAGGGCTCGCAGCACCCGGGCGACGACGCGGACCTCGATCCGATCGGGCGCATTACCGACCAGATCGCGGCGAAACACGACAAACTTTGCTTTTCCGTCAGGAAGGGTTGTGCGGCTCGGCTGATCGACCGGCGTGGACATCGCGATCCGCTTGTCCGGCACCCGCCCGGGCAGGAGATAAAGCTCGCTGAGCGCACCATTGGTCAAGGCATATACGCCGTAGTCGCTCGGCAGCGGAAACGGCGGCGAACTCGGTGACGCAACAGCGTTCTGCGTCTCACCGGGTCCCAAGGCTTGCTGGGCATCCGGGATCGTTGGCGGCTTTGCCACCGTCGAAGAGTTCAGCTGGGACAAACTCGAGTTCTCCCCGAATACGGGCAACCTTTGCCTGTAATATGCCAAACCAGCTACCGCGCCGAACAACAGCATTCCGACGCAAAATCGCGCCAGCATCGGCGCGAGAGGTGAGGTTCGTACTTCCAGAATGTGCCGCACCTCGGCGTGCGGATAGGCCCTCTCCGGCACAAGAATATCTTCAGGCGCGGGCGTTACCGGGCCAACGGTGGCCACCGACGTCGACGGTGGGATGGCCGGTGGAGCAACCAGTCCGATTCGCCCGGCCGGCGCCGGCGGCTCAAGGCGCCCTCTTCCGTCCTGACGCAGCGAAAACGCTTCGACCCCTTGGATGGCCGTCTCGAGCGCAGCCACCAGGCGCTCCCGTTCGCCCGCCTCCGCCCATGAGGTGTCGAGCTTCAGCTTGGCGCGCGCAAACTCGTAGATCGCCGAGCGTATCTGTGTGGGGTCATTGTTCGCGGCGCTAATCATCCGTGACAGAATCAGCGCAAATTCGATCTCTTGCGCATGCGGCGCGATCGTCCTGTCGTGATCGGTCCCTGGAGATTCCGGTTTCATGGCCGCTGCAGGCGCTTCACAGTCGGTAACCCAACGTAATTATTTGAAATAACAAGACTTCCAAGAGCGCGCACGCGCAGTGGCTCAAGCCAAACAGAATCCCGTTGCGAACGCGGCGATCCTGCCGTCACATCCCGTCGTGCCTGTTGCGCTCATCTCCGCGCGAGCCAACCAGGCCACCTTCCCAGATCGGATCGACGACATAAGCTTGGCTAAGGCGCAGGTTACAGTCTATTGTGCGCCTTACCAAGTATCATACGTTGGCATTTCGGGATCAGGATATGTCGCACGCCTCTAAGATCGCTGTCGCTGTTGTTGTCGCCGCGCTTGCCAGCATGTCGGGCCCGGCATCGGCTCGGGGAGGTCTCTATCCCCTTACCCGTTGCGGACCGGACCTTGCCTATTTCTGCCCGATCCACGGTTACTTCGATCGCGCGCCCTTTCATTACCACCTGGCGATCTATCCCGGCTGCATCAAGACGGCTCCGGTCGAAACGCCGCATGGGATCGAGCGCCGTCGCGTTCTCGTCTGCGGAGCGCCGGAAAGGCCGATGGTCTGGTGGTAACGCCGCCTGATTCGCTCGCTTGACGGTTAACCAATGCGGCAATTGGTTGTGCGTTGTTGCCGCTCGAATTGCCTCTCGGCGGTCGCAAGGGCCGCACTGTTCATTGGCAATTGTCAACCGAGCCCTGATTGATGCCTCTTGCCGAGTTTGCGCCGCAAGCGCGCAAGGTTGCCACGCGCTCTAAAAGCGCTGGCGTGGACTCGCCGCTGACAATTCGCAGAAAGACCATCGCCGATCCGAACTTCATCGGATCGGCGCTTCCAGATATGGCCGCCCGCGGTGCGGCCGACAAAGCGGGAGACATCAGATGGAATGGGTCCTCTTCGTTTCTCTGCAATGGATTGTTTTCGGAAGCCCAACCCCGCCGACGACACAGCAGATCCAACCGTTCGCCTCGGAGGAACTTTGCAACAAGGCGGCAGAGGCAGTCAGGAACGAGATCAATGCGCCGATTCCTGGCCAACGCGCGGTAACCCTGGGACGCGTGGTTTGCCTGCAGCGCAAGGACAAGTGAGCGGGCTCGCAGCTCATGCCGGCGTGAAACAAGACATCACGACAACGATGCCGAACGCGGGCAAAAAGCCGCGTGCTCGTATCAGGCGGTCAGCCGGTTTGACGTCACCTGCCACCAGTCGGAAATCAGCTTCTGGCGGCTCTTGTAGTTGACCGAGAGGTCGGCAATCGGCCTCTGGCTGGCCGGAATGACCGCCTCGATCCTGCCGATCGCATGGGCGCCTTCCAGTGCGTCCTCTTCGCCGCTGAATCGATAGGCTTCGAAGCCACGATAGTTCGGCATCATGTGCTTGAAGCCGAGATGCGCCAGCCAACCAAGTTGCAGCAACTCGTTCACGGAGAGGTCGACACGGATTTTTCCCTGGGCCGGCGCCTTCCGCCGCACTCCGGCCCCGTGCCCTTTGAGCCAGCATGCCTCGCCGATGGCGTCGCCAAGCACCCAAAGCTGAGCGTGGTAAGGATCCGCCGGCCTGGTACCCTTTGCCGAGCGTCTTCGTTGGGACGGGGCGACCGTTTTAAGTTTGCTCATGGCCTTCTCCACCCCGACTGGAAGCTCCCCGGCTTCAAGCTGGCAATGGGAGGTGAGCCCCCTCGCCATCTCACGGATGGCCTCTTCCATGCCCTGTCGCCGTCCCTTTTCGAAATATGAGCGAGCGCAGGACATCGACAGGATCGCCAGCGCCGCAATCAAACCACCCAACAGCAGAAGAATATCCACAGCCCCACCCCACGCCGCCGCCAAAGATCAGGCATGCTGAGCACATGCTAAATTAACTTGGTTAATACAGCTGTAGCGAAACGGGCCGGGCCGCAGATCCCGTATTTGTGCGGGGAGCCCGCGATGGGTGTCCCAATCCAGCGAAAGGCTTCGCGCCGTCGCGCTCGAACCGTAGAATGGTCGCACATGCGTCCGCACGCTTTCGCCCGCCTTAAGGGTTTCGCGCATCGGCTCAAGCGAGACAGTCACGCCATCTATCTCGCATCCCGCGATCCGCGCGTGCCATGGTACGTCAAGTTTCTGGCGACCGCCGTTGCGGCCTATGCGCTTTCGCCGATCGACCTCATCCCTGACTTCATTCCGATCATCGGATATTTCGACGATTTCATCATCGTGCCTTTGGGCATCTGGCTTGTCGTCTCGCTCATTCCGGACGAGGTCATGGTTGAGTACCGGGCCAAGGCGAGTGAGGCGCAGCTGCGTCCAACGAGCAAGGCCGGAATGATTGCAATCATCCTGCTTTGGGTTATTGGCGCATCGGTGCTGGGGTGGGTCGGTTATGCCTATTGGCGCCGATCATGACGGGGGCGCCAGCTTTGGGATCTAGAACGTAGCCCTCAGGCCCAGGTAGAAGGCGCGCGGTCGTGCCGGGCTGATCGAGCGCGCGTCGGTGAAGGCTGCCCCGCCATTGGCGAAATTGGGAACAGCGCCGATGTTGAAGAACGTTCCGTAGGTCGCATAGCGATTGTCCAAGACATTGTCGACGCGACCATAGATCTGAAACGTCTTGTCAATTTGATAAGACGCGTGGAGGTTGAAAACCGCGTAGGAAGGCAGCTTCGGGGCCTGGTTCGATTCGTCGCCGACGAAATATTGACTGCTCACGAACAGCGCGTCCCCGCCGACCTTGAAGGCATCGGTGATGGAATAGTCGATGCCGGCCTTGATGCGATGACGGGGAATCGCCGGGATCTGGTTGCCGGGCAGAATCTGGATATTGCCATTGCCGTCGGCGAACGGACTATTGGAACCGACCTGAAGGGCGTTCAGGAAACGGGCGTCAATGAAGGCATAGCTGGCGTAGAGCTCGAATGCCGATGATTTGAGATTGGCTTCGGCTTCGATGCCCTGCCGCCGCGTCGAGCCAACGTTCTGGAAAAAGCCGAATCCCTGCAGCTTTGGACTGGGGAGCGAGAGAATATCGTCGGTGTTGGTTGCGCTGAAGGTGCCGAGCTTCCACTCCAGCATCCCGATGTTCAATTCCTTGGTGCCACGCAGGCCGGCCTCGACGGTGTGCGACACAACTTGCTTCAGCGGCGGGTCGGCAACGAGGAATGCCGAGAGGATACAGGGATGCGCCGGATCGGCGCAGCCCAATTCCAGCGGGGTCGGCGCACGATTGGCTTCGGAATAGCCGGCATAGGCGGAAAGTTCCGGCGTGATCTTGTAGGTGCCCCCGATGATCGGATTGAAACGGTCGAAGGTTTCCCTGCCGTTGAGCGCGGTCCCGATCTGGTCCTCGAGCGCGATGCGGGCGTCGTTGAACCGGCCGCCTCCCGTGATCGAAAACGCATTGGTGACATCGAACGTATCGAGCGCATAAATCCCGCTGTACTGATTCGTGGTCCGCAGACCGACCGGGCCGATCGATACGGGATTGCCGGAGGCGCCGAGGAAAATGCCACTGCCGCTGACCACGAAGTTCGGGCCGATGGTGCCGAGTTCGGCGCTGGCCGAATAGTGCGTCACGCTGGAATCGAAGCTTGTTCCAAAGACGAACTTGTTGTTGTGCCCGAACAGTTTGTCGTCATTGGTCGCCTGCAACGTGACGCCCGTCGTGGTCGACCGCGTCGTGGTTCGGTCCAGTTCTCCCAAGACCGCATTGGGATCGAACGGGTTGGCGAGTTGAGCGCCATTCAGGCCGTTCGCCGGATTGGTCGTTGGGTTGACCGGATCGTCGCCGTCGCCGAAGCACAGCAGTGCCGTATTGGCGATGCAGGGGTGCGTGCCGGTTGCGTTCGCATCCAGCATTTTCTGCTCGAGGGCGCGTACGTCCACCGAGCCGTCGATGGTCCAGGTCGGCGTCACCTCGACCTTTCCGGTCAGGTTAAGGTAGCCGACGCGATTGTTCGTCACTTGCGGCGTCGTGTAGGTTGCACCCCAGAATTGCTGCAACAGTTCGACCGGGGCGGTCGCCGTCGCACCGAACTTGTTGTCGGCAATGCCCATGTTGAGGTGGAATTCGTTGCCATCGTTCCGGTAGCCGATATCACCGTAGAAGCGCCGGACGTCGGAGGCCGAAAAATTGCGGAAGCTGTTGTCATGCAGGCCTTCGAGGGCGCCATACACGGCAAAGTTGTCGATCTGCTTTCCCCACTGCGCCGAACTCTGGATACGCCCGAATGAGCCGCCCATCGTATTGATTTCGGCGCCGCGATAGTTGAAGCCGTCCTTCATCTGCACGTCGATCGCGCCGCCGAGTGCATTGAGACCGAAAGCGGGGTTGTTCGTCACCACCGTGACCGACCTGATCGCCGCGGTTGGAATCATGTCCCAATTGACGGTGTCGCCGAACGCCTCGTTGATACGGACCCCGTTCTGGTAAACCGCCATGCCTTGCGGCGTGCCCGCCAACGGCGAGGAGACGAAACCGCGAAACTGCACGTTTGGCTGAAATGGATTGCCCGTCACTTCATTGATGCTGATGCCTGGCACATTTTGCTGCAGGGCATCCGCGACGTTCAGCGAACCGGCCCGCTCGATCTGGCCGCTGCTGATCATGTTGATGCTCGCCGGCACCTTGTCGGCGTCGATACCCGCGCTCGATATCGGCGCGGTCGGATAAGCAAAGACCCTCGGCGCGGCGCGACCGACATGCGCAGTGTTCTTTGGGCGGGCACGTTTGACGCCCGATGCCGGCGCCGACACCTCCACGGGCGGCAAGGCGTGAACCTCGCCGGAGGTTTCCTGCGCGTATGCAACCTGATTCCCGCCAATCAAGCCTATCGATACCGACCCGATCAACAGGCTACGAACGCCCATATTTTCATCCCATTCCGTTCCGGCCCTGTTGGTCCCCGCCGGTTAGGTCCGGAATGATACAAGCACGCCGGTGAACCGGCGCATTCAAAACGTCCGGCTTGATGGACGTCTTTTTCCCGAATGATTCGGGAAAAATTCCCGGATCAGCTTAAGGCCTCGGCGCATCCGTGGGAACAACCGCCTCCAACGTTACACCACCATCGCCGGAGGCAACGGTCAGCGAACCGCCCAGCGCCAGTATTCGCTCGCGCATTCCGGTCAGACCGAGACCAAGCTTGTGGTCCGGCCTCAATCCGCTGCCATTGTCGCGCACGCGCACCAGCGCGCCGCCACGACCGCCCCGCGCCGTCCCTGAGGCAAGCTCGGTGGGCTCAATGGTGACGTCAACGCGCGACGCCCCCGCGTGGCGGAAAACATTGGTCAGGGCCTCCTGGATGGTGCGGTAGATCGTCAGGTCGGCCGTCTCGCCCGTCTCGCCCAGCGATGGCGAAATAGCCGTCTCGATGACGACGCCGGGACGGGATTCGCCCCAAAGACGCAGCAGCGCACCAAGCGCCTGGCGGAGGCCAAGCTCGGTCAGTCCGACGGGACGCAGCTTCTCCAGAACGCGCCGATTGGATTGCTGCAAGGAATCCACCTGCTCCAATATTGCCGCACCGTGCTTCCGCACGGCATCCATGTTGGGCTCGTTTGCGTCCGCAATCCGCATCAGCGAGCTGGCATGCGCCCGCAAGACGAAAAGATAGGGTCCAAACTCGTCGTGCAACTCCCTTGCGATCTCCTTGCGCTCGACATCCTGCAGTGAGACCACGCGCTCAGCGAGGTGTCGATTGTCATCGACCGCCTCTCCCAGCGTCGCGGCAAGATGGTTCAGTTTGGCGCAGATGACGGCCAGTTCTGGCGGCCCGTCCGGCTTCACACGGGTGTCATAGAAGCCGGCCTCGATCTTCGCCATCGCTTCCGAAAGCGCCTGAATTGGCGCTAACGCCCGGCTGACCACCATCATCGTGATGAGAAAGAGCACGATCGCGATCGCCGAGCCAACCTCGAGCTGGGTCACGATTCCATCCCAGATCTCGGCCATCTCATCGCCAGGATGCGAAATGATCAGGAGCGAGCCTGGCTTTCCGTGGATCGAAATCGGGACAGTCACAGCCGTTTGATCCGGGTGAACCAGCGCAACGAACCATGCGGGCACCGAATGCAGCTCGCCAGCCTCACCGGAACGCCGGTTCGCGGCAGACCCCGCCTCAATTGTGTCATTCTGCCGCGTGATGCTGACGTGACGCAACCGGCTGAGATCCCAAACAATCTGTTGCAGCCTCGCATCCGGATCCGGCGTTTCGTTCAGGCCAGCGACCAGCGTTTCGACAAATTCGCGCGCCAGCCGTATCACGCTCTGGTCTTCGGCCTGCACACGCGGTGCGGCCTCCAGCACCAGCCGTCCGATATTGACGACCAGTCCGAGCATGAGAACGAGCGCCAGAATCATGTTCAGCCGGGCGCGCAGGGATAGTTTCTGCCACATGATGGTCATCCAGACCGCGCGAGAAGCGGCTCCTCAAAGACGAGCGTTGACAGATAAAAAAGGCGGCTATCTACTTGAACCGTACAGCAATTCGGTTCGATATGCATATCCGGGGAAACCGACCATCGGGCGGTCTCGTGGTCAGCCTGATGCGACGTAGCATCCTAGCGCGAACAGGTATTCGGGGCCGACGCCTATGCGTGTTCTGATTGTTGACGATCATCGCATCGTCGTCTCGGGTTGCCGCGCACTGTTCGCGGACGACCCCGAGATGATCATGCTGGACGCGTCGGACGCGGAGAGCGGCGAGCGCGTTTTCGTGGACGAACGTCCCGACGTCTGCGTTCTCGACATCAACCTGCCGACGGTATCGGGATTCGAGCTGGCGCGGCGCATTCTCGAGCGCGATGCATCTGCGCGCATCATCATGTTCAGCATGAACGACGATCCGATATTCGCGGCCCGCGCGATCGAAATCGGCGCCAAAGGCTATGTCTCGAAAGCCGGAGATCCCTGTGATCTGGTGGAGGCGATCCGCGAAGTCGGCGAGGGCCGAACCTACCTGCCGCCGGCGATTGCCCAACGTATCGCATTCGCCGGCCCGGCGTTTGCCCAGAGCCCGTTGTCGAAATTGACGGCGCGCGAGATCGAGATCCTGCGCCTGCTCAGCGCCGGCAGGAGCCTTTCCGAGATCGCATGGCTAGTTCATTCCTCGTACAAGACGATCGCCAACACGTCATCGATCATGCGGCAGAAGCTTGGCGTGCGCACATCTGCGGAACTGGTGCGATTGGCAATCGAGAACAGCCTGACCTGACCGGCCGCGCCCCTTTCCGGTCGATCCTGCGAGGGGCAACGTGTACCGAATCCCGCTACGTCGCAGCGCAACATATTGTACGCACAACGGTATCGTGCCGTGTTGCCGCCAGACCGGCGGTTCTCCGAGGAAATTCAGCGGTTGCTTGTGGTTGAGGAACGACGGCGAGGCAACGTGTTGGCGCCTTCCGGTTCACGATGAAGAAGAGGCGGCCAAATCAGCGGCCTTGACGTGGAGCCCGCAATGGTTACGAACAGACCAACGTTTCTGGCTGCGAGGGGAGAGTCATGACAATCGAAACCGCTTCTCTCAACAAGTCGCATGGCGGCGTGCAGGGCGTCTACAAACACAATAGCCGCGAAACCAGCACTGGCATGACCTTCTCGGTCTATGTCCCACCGCATCAAGACGGCGCGAAGCTGCCTGTCGTCTGGTATCTGTCGGGGCTGACCTGCACCCATGCCAACGTCACGGAAAAGGGCGAATTTCGCCGAGCCTGCTCCGTGTTGGGATTGATTTTTGTCGCACCGGACACCAGCCCGCGCGGCGAAGCCGTCCCTGGCGACCCGGCCAATGCCTACGATTTCGGGCTCGGCGCCGGCTTTTATGTAGATGCCACCGAAGCGCCGTTCGCGCGTCACTATCGCATGTGGAGCTATGTGACGGCGGAACTGCCCGGTGTGATCGCCGAACATTTTCCCGCGGATATGAGCCGGCAGTCCATCCTCGGACATTCCATGGGCGGACACGGCGCGCTGACCGCGGCGCTGCGCCACCCCGATCGCTATCGCGCGGCCAGCGCTTTTTCGCCGATCGTCGCACCTTCGAAGGTGCCGTGGGGCATCAAGGCATTGGGTGGCTATCTCGGCCCCGACACCCAGGCATGGCGCAAGCATGACGCGGTCGCGTTAATTGAGGACGGTGCGCGGTTTTCCGACCTCCTGGTCGACTATGGCGACGCCGATCCGTTCCTCACTGAGCAACTGCGCCCTGGGCTGTTGCAAGACGCCTGCGAGAAAGCCAACGTTCCGCTTACCCTTCGCCGTCAGCCCGGCTACGACCACAGCTATTACTTCATCTCGACCTTCATGGACGATCACTTGCGCTGGCACGCCGCCCGTTTGAAGACCTAGCACGCAAACAGTGATTGCACTTGCTGCGCGGCGGCAGCGCGGACATCACCAGCGGCCCGACGAGGGCGCAAGCCCCTCGCATGATCATGACCATCCGCGCATTTTTTTCGGCTACGTGGAATCCGGTTAGCCGGAAGTAAATGCGCTCGCCTGCTTGCATGACTTGCGCATTCCGACCGCAAAACCGGAATCCATTGTTGCGGAATACGCGGCAAGAGTTCACAGCGGCGTGACAAGAAAATGTCGGTTGCAGCGTAAGACTATTTAGTCATGTTTCAAGCTGGAAATCCCGCTATCGTCGGTTCCGTCGAGAAGGGCTGCACAGGGAGGATTGATGTTCCGGGCGTTAGCTGGCGCAATCGGACTGGGCTTGCTCGCCACCCACGCATTGGCGGCCGATCCGGTCGAGATCGGGGTTGGCTACCTGCATCGCGCAGGCGTCAAGCCGACGCTCTCCCTTGTCGAACAGCCCGCGGACAACAACGGTGTGGCGGGCGCCCGTCTCGCCATAGAAGACAACAATACCACCGGGAAGTTCCTCAATCAGCATTTTACCCTCGAAGAGACGCGCCTCAAGGACGGCGATGACGCGGCGATGGCAGCGGTTGCGATTGCCGACCATGGCATTGGCTTCATTCTCGTCGATCTGCCTGCTGACGCACTGCTCAAGGTCGCCGACGCGGTCCGCGATCGCGGAACCGTGTTGTTCGACGTCGGCTCGATCGATGACCGCCTGCGCGAGGAGGATTGCCGCGCCAACGTGATCCATGCCGCGCCGACGCGTTCGATGCTCGCGGACGGCCTCGCCCAGTATCTGGTCTGGAAACAGTGGAAACGCTGGCTGCTGGTGGTCGGATCGCATCAAGAGGACAAGCTTTATGCCGATGCGCTGCGGCGGGCCGCCGCGCGCTTTGGCGCCAAGATCGTTGAGGAGCGCGTGTTCCAGGATACTGGTGGCGCGCGCCGCACCGATAGCGGCGTGACGCAGATCCAGCGCCAGATGCCGGTCTTCACCCAACAGGCGCCCGCCTACGACGTCCTTGTCGCTGCCGACGAGAGCGAAGTGTTCGCGTCCTATCTGCCGTATCGAACCTGGGACCCGCGCCCCGTGGCGGGATCGGCGGGATTGACGCCGACAAGCTGGGACGCAGCGCAGGATCAGTGGGGTTCGGTCCAGATGCAGAACCGTTTTTTCAAATTGAACTCGCGGCACATGACCGCGCTCGATATGCAGGCGTGGACGGCCGCGCGCATGATTGGCGAGGCCGCGGCACGCGCGAACTCGCACGACACGAAGGCGCTGTTCGATTTTCTCAAGGGACCGGATTTTTCGGTCGCCGCCTTCAAGGGGCAGCGGCTGACGCTGCGGGACTGGAACCTGCAGCTCCGCCAGCCGATCCTGCTCGTCGACGGGCGCATGGTGGTGTCGGTCTCGCCGCAGGAGGGTTTCCTGCATCAGGTGTCCGAACTCGATACGCTCGGCGTCGATCGTCCGGAAACAAAATGCAAACTGCATTGAAGATGGAGAGGTCGCGCATGTGGCGATATTGTCCGATAGCCGCAGTCGCCGTCTGGCTTCTTGCCGTTTCTCCCGCCAGCGCCGTGAAGGCCTATGTCTCGAACGAGAAGGGCAACACCGTGTCCGTGATCGACACGGATACATGGACTGTGACCGCGACGATCAAGGTCGGCCAGCGGCCGCGCGGCATCGAGTTCACCCGGGATGGCAAGTTCGTGATGGTCGCTGTCGGCGATGACGACACCATTCAGATCATTGATTCCGCAACCCAGCAGGTGGTCGACACCCTGCCCTCCGGACCCGATCCTGAATTGTTTGTGCAGGATGCCGCCGGCAAGGTGCTTTACGTTGCCAATGAAAACGACAACACGGTCACGATCATCGATCTCGAAAAGCGGGCGCGCATCGGCGACGTCCAGGTTGGCGTCGAGCCCGAAGGCATGGCGGTCAGCCCGGATGGCAAGATCCTGATCAATACGTCGGAAACCACCAGTATGGCGCACTTCATCGACACCAAAACGCATCAGATCGTCGCCAACGTGCTGGTCGATTCACGGCCGCGCTTCGCCGAATTCAAGCGCGACGGTTCGGAGCTTTGGGTATCGTCGGAGATCGGAGGAACGGTGTCGGTCATCGACCCGGCCAAACATGTGGTGACCGGCAAGATCACGTTCGACATTCCAGGGATGCGGCGCGAAGCCATCCAGCCGGTGGGGATCGGCATGACCAGAGACGGCAAGACCGCCTTTATCGCGCTTGGCCCTGCCAACCGGATCGCGGTCGTCGATGGCGCCAGCCATCAGGTCACGAAATATCTTCTGGTCGGACAGCGGGTGTGGCACATGGCATTCACCCCGGATGAGAAATATCTGCTGGTGACGAATGGCCTCTCCAATGACGTCTCAATCATCGATGTCGCGGCGCAAAAGGTGATCAAATCCATCCAGGTCGGCGAGTTGCCCTGGGGCATCACGATCGCACAACCATGACAGCAAGCGACGCAACCACGGCACCCCCGATGCAGGCGGTGAACCGCCCCAGCGTTTCCGCTGAACTGCCGGCATTGTCGATCGACAGCCTCAGCCATTCCTATGGCGCGAGACAGGCTCTGATCGACGTCAGCTTCACGGTGGCGCCGGCAAGCTTCACGGCCCTGCTTGGTCTCAACGGCGCCGGCAAGAGCACATTGTTCTCGCTGGTGACGCGGTTGTTCGGTGTGCAGACTGGACGAATCGGCATCTTCGGCCATGACATCAACCGGGCTCCCGGCGAAGCCTTGCGACTGCTCGGCGTCGTGTTCCAGCCGCGCACCCTCGACCTCGATCTCTCGGTCACGCAAAACCTACTCTATCACGCCGCTCTGCATGGCATCGTCAGGCGTGAGGCGCACCTGCGCGCCGCTGAGGTGCTGGCCCGCATCGACCTGGCCGAGCGCGCCGGCAGCAAGGTGCGCGACCTCTCCGGCGGCCAGATGCGGCGGCTGGAAATCGCGCGCGCGCTGCTGCATCGCCCGCGTCTGCTGCTGCTCGACGAGGCGACGGTCGGCCTCGACGTCAAGGCGCGTGCCGATATCCTCAGCCACGTCAGGCGATTGGTCACCGAACAGGGTATCGGCGTGTTGTGGGCCACACATCTTTTCGACGAGATCGTCCCCGGCGACGACCTCGTCGTCCTGCACCTGGGGCGCGTTCTCGCGCACGATCGAGTTTCCCGTATCATTGCCGATACGGGAGCGCAGGATATCGGCGCTGCGTTTGCGCGCCTTACCGAAACGGCGACCCGATCAGAGAGCCTGTTGTCATGAGCTCTACTGTGCACGAGCTTCCGAAGGTAGACACTCGCGGTCAGCGCAGCGGATTTTCGTTCGCACAGTACCTCACCTGCCTGAACGGCATTGTGTGGCGCGAGGGCCTGCGTTTTCTACACCAGCGCGAACGCTTCGTGTCGGCGCTGGTTCGCCCGCTGGTCTGGCTGTTCATCTTCGCCGCCGGCTTTCGTCAGGTGCTCGGCATCTCTATCATCCCGCCCTACGAGACCTACATTCTCTACGAGGTCTATATCGCACCGGGCTTGATGGCGATGATCCAGCTGTTCAACGGCATGCAGTCGTCGCTCTCGATGGTCTATGACCGCGAAATGGGCAACATGCGTACGCTCCTGGTGAGCCCGCTGCCGCGCTGGTATCTGTTGTTCTGCAAGCTGCTGGCGGGAACCGCGGTCTCCGTGCTCCAGGTTTATGCCTTCCTGTTGATCGCCTCGTTCTGGGATATCGCGCCGCCGCCGATCGGCTATCTGACCGTGCTGCCGGCGCTGGTTCTGGCGGGTTTGATGCTGGGCTCGCTCGGCATGCTGATCTCTTCAGGCATCCGACAGCTCGAAAACTTTGCCGGCGTGATGAACTTCGTGATCTTCCCGATGTTCTTCGCCTCCTCGGCGCTTTATCCGCTGTGGCGGGTACAGGAAGGCAGCCCGATGCTCTACTATGTGTGCCTATTCAATCCGTTCACCCATGCTGTGGAGCTGGTTCGCTTTGCGCTTTACGGAAAGATGAACTGGGTTTCGCTGGCCGTGGTTGGCGGCTGCACCGCGGTCTTCATGATCGGGGCGGTGCTCGCCTACGATCCGTCGCGCGGCCTCATTCGTCGCGGGCCAGGTGGAGGCGAGACATGAGATGGCGAATCGCAACCTGGTCGTTGCTGCTGACGCTTGCCGGATTGCCCGAGCTCTGCTTCGCCGCAGATCCGCGCTATCCCGACTGGCCATGCACGCAGGCCAAGGTACCCGACGTCTCGCTCGCGGCCGTCTGGGCCGGCCCGTCGCTCGATGACGTCGCCGACAAGTGGAAGAACGACGCCAAGGTAAGTGCCGTAGTGCCGCGATTGGCCGCGCGGCGCACGCCGCTCGATGAAGCCGAGAAGACGATCAACGAGTTTCTGTCAGGATCGGCCGCAGACAAGACCGCGATGGGCAAGCTGCTGTTCGCCGGCCTGTTCGATACGCTGAATGCCCAGCGTGCGTCGGTGATGGGGGGACTGGAACGCGTGACGCGCAAGCAGCGCGAAGCCGCTGACAAGATCCGGACCGACACACTCGCGCTGCAAGCCCTGCAGGACGCGCCTTCCCCCGATCAGGCCAAGGTCGACGAGCTCAGCAACCAGCTGGCATGGGAAACGCGGATTTTCGAGGATCGACACCGCGTCATCAAATTCGTCTGCGAAGTGCCGACCGCGATCGACCAGCGGCTGTTCGCGCTTGGCCGCGTGATCCTGCAGGACATGGAATAGCGCTTTGTTCCAACGCGGGATACGTCACTCGGCGGCCCGGGGTTGCGGTTGCGAGTCCGCGACCGGCAAGTCGGCGCGCTGCCACCCGTCGGTCCCTTCCGGATACCACGACACATTGCGATAGCCGTAGGACAGCGCCCGCTTTGCGGCATTCCACGACATCCAGCAATCGGCCTGGCAGTAGAACACCAGAGGCGTTGCCTTGTCGCCCTTGGACGCGCGATCCAGTTCTCGCCGCAGATAGTCTTCGGTCGAAGCAGCCAGCGATCCGTAGCCGGTGTCCGGCAACCAGATGCTGCCGGGGATATTGAGGCGTGGTTTCTCGCGCCAGACGGTGCCGGCGGGAAGATTCTGCGGCTTCGGCGCGTGCGGCAGCACGTCGATGAAAATACCTGCCCCCGCGCGCCAGATCGCTTCAGCCTCGTCCGTTGCAAGAACCTTCCCGCCGACAAGCGTTGCCGGCACGGGCGCACGATAATTCTCGGTGCGGTATCCCTCGGGCTCGGGCGCCTTGGCTTGCGCATGGGCTGGAGCCGTCAATGCGAAACTGGCGAGGATCAGGCCCGCGAGCTTCCACATCATGGTTGCTTCGTCGTCTCCGCAACGATCGGCTTGTCGCTCTCGTCGAGCAGGGGAACGCCGAAGTCGAGCAGGATCTTGTTGATGGCCGGCTGGTTCTCCTGGATCAGACGGTTGAGCTGCCGTTTCCAGTTCTGGTCGGCTGACCTCACCCCCATGCCGATGCGATAGACCATCCGCGGTCCGGACGTTTCGTTGACGAGAAGCGTGACATGCAGCGGCGGATTGGACTGCTTGGCGTAGTATCCTGCCATCGGGCCCCAAAGGATGCCGGCGTCGATCTGGCCCGAGGTAATGTCATCGATCATCGCCGCTGCAGACGAATCGACGCGTGTATCGATCATCAGCGGATACGGCTTGGCGTTCATCATCAGGCCGTTGACCGCCATGTTGGTCGCGGGCGGTGTGCCGGCAACAATGCCGATACGCTTGCCCTTCAGGCGCGCATCTTCCAGCGTAGCCACGTCTTCAAGGCCGCTGCCTTGCTTGGCGACCAGCGCGTAGGCGGTGCGGTAATAGGGATTGGTGCCCTGGACAAGCTCGTCACCTTGCGGAAAACCCATGATGACATCGCAGCGATGGGCGCCGAGCGTCACCCGCACGAAGCCGGTCGCTTGCGGAAAGTACATGTAGTCGAGCTTCTTCTGCAGCTTTTCCGCGAAGAATTCGGCGAGCTTGTTCTCGAATCCCTCTCCCTTCTCGTTCGAGAACGGCAAATTACGCGGATCGGCGCACACCCGCAGCACTTTCGGATCGACAAGTTCGATCGAAAGGTCGGTGCCTTCGGTGGACTGGGCCTGGCAAGCCTCACGGCCGGCCAGCATCGCAATGAACGCGAAAAGCGCAATCAAGGGCCGGCGATGCAGCGCCGCTTCCATCATCACCATCTTCTCCTTGCCTCGTCCTTGTTGCGTTGTCTCTGTTGATTTCTCGCCTTGGGTTGCGAGCCGCCGTTAATCGGTAATCCCAATGACGCTGGTGCGCCCAAAAGTGCAGGTGCGCTCCTCACCGGGTTCCCATGCATGCATCTTCGGCCTTTGTGTAGGGTTCGGGCTTGTCCTCATGCTTGGCGGGCCGGTTGCGCGGGACGGCGTCGTTGGCGCGGGCGCGCAGATAGATGTAGAGATCATCCATGTAGCAGGCGACATTGGGATTGTCGCCGAACGCCGGCATCACGTTCTCCTGCGACGTACTGACGTTCTTGCGACCGCTGGCGACCACGCCGAGGAAGTCCGGGTAACTCATGGTCTTGAGCGAGTCTTTCAGCGCCGGTGCGTAGGTCGATCCCATCCCGTCCGGACCATGGCAGACGTGGCAGTCCGAGTGATAGCGGCGGTAGCCGGAATAGGTGTACCAGTCCACGGTGCCGTCGGCGCCGATCTTGAAGGTCGGATTGCCTTCCTTGTCCAGATATTTGCCATCCTCCGATTTGACGGCGGTCGGATCGGCGGGGCCTTCAGCCAAAGCAACCCCGGATGCCGCAAGCATCATCGCGGCAGCCACAAACCAGATCATGCGCAAGAGCTTTGTCCTCGACATCAGATGCAGATCAAGCGGCGCGTGGGGGGCAAGCCCCACGCGCCGGAACGATCTTGATCAGGTTACTGCGGCAGCGCGAACGTGGTCAGCGTGCCGCCGAGCGCGGTGTAGTTGCTCAGCGCGGCGTAGCCGCCGACAGCACCCAGACCCGCGGTCGGATCGGTCAGACCGGCCGCCAGACCAATGCCAGCCCAGCCGCCGACACCCGACAGCACGGCGATATACTGC